>JACXTT010000225.1_pt1 | contig 92037 bp, 86 predicted proteins | sample 9270951 | NCBI WGS metagenome assembly JACXTT01 (sample SAMN15532306, study PRJNA645909) | rock metagenome | isolation source: weathered quartz diorite | place: Puerto Rico | collected 2017-06-21 | reverse complement strand
GCAGAAGCGGGGGCTATCCGCGGCCTTACACGCGCCCCCTGTATGCGACAAGGGGGACGCGGCAGGGCTATAACGCGAGGTTTGTCCCCTATTTCAACTCTTCCGATCACATGTGTTTCGTGGAGGGGATCATCGGAGTCCCGGCCGTCGCCACAATCAACTGGGACGACCCCTACATTCATTCTTCCGAGGATGATCTTTACCAGGTCGATCAGACGCAGCTCCGGCGCAATCAGTTCCTGATGGGATCGACGGCATACGTCCTGGCTTTTGCGACCGAGCGGGAGATTCCCCTGTTTGCGGGCGAGACATTTGCTCAGGGCGAGCGCCGTCTGGCTAACGACTTTCACGCGGCTGTACAAGCATTGCAGGACGGGAGGCATGACGACGGGGGCGGATGGAAGGATGCGCAGTTGCTTATCGAGCAGGGGATTCTGAGGGAGATCCGGGCTCTGAATTCCCTAAAAATCTTTTCACCGCAGGACCCTGCTGTGATTCCGGAACTGGCCGCCCGGGTTTCGGGAAAGCAGGCCGGACTGATGGCCGACCTGGAGGTCGTCTACAGAGATCTTCACGGGAAGACGCCTGATAACCCGGTGCCTGGAGCGGAGGACCTCGCGGCGTCGCGGAAAATCCCCGTCAATCCCGCAGACCTGGGTCTGTACTTCAAGAACAGGGGAAAAGCCAAAACCCCCGGAACCCTGCACAGCCTTATGCGCGACGAAGTTTACAATTTCGTCGATGGCCGCAGGAGCTTTTATGATATTTACAAGGCTGTCCGGGCCGAGCAGCTTGCCGGAGGGTCGTGGTATTACGGGACGGTCGTTCTGAAAGACGTCGTTGACATGCTGGATTCGGCGGTGGCGGAGGGTGCTCTTTCCCTCAGATAGAGCATGTCCCGTTTATTTCTCATCGTCCTCGCATTGTTAATGAAAGAGGCGCGCCCGGGTGGCGGGGACCGCGAGGGCGAGACGCCCGCCTCATCCCAAAACCGTTCGATGGACACGACCCTGGCGCGGAGCGCACAAACTCAGCGCGCGCGGGAAAGCCCCGACTGGGTGAAGGAGGCAGTCATCTACTGCGCCTACCCTCGCTCGGCATCGCCGGAGGGAACTTTCACCGGCATCGAAAAACGCCTTCCGGAGCTGCGGGGAATCGGAGTAACGGTTCTCTGGCTCATGCCGATTCATCCGGTCGGGCTCAGGAACAGGAAGGGTTCGCTCGGAAGTCCCTATTCGGTGCGGGATTATTACGCCATCAATCCGGAATTCGGCACCCTTGCCGAATTTCAACACCTCCTCAACGCCGCCCACGACACGGGGCTGAAAGTCATCCTGGACCTTGTGGCCAATCACACGTCGTGGGACAGCCGGCTCATCGAGCAGCACCCCGAATGGTTCACGAGGGATTCCACCGGAAAAATCGTATCGCCCAACTCAGACTGGACGGATGTCGCCGATCTCGACTATTCAAAGAAAAGATTGCGCGGGTACATGATGGAGATGATGGAATGGTGGGTGAGGGAGATGGGCATCGACGGCTTTCGCTGCGACGTTTCGGAACTTGTTGCGCACGATTTCTGGGTTGAGGCTGCGAAGCGACTAAGGCCTATAAAGCCGGTCATGATGCTCTCGGAGGGATCTCTTCCTGAGCAGCATCTGTCAGCGTTCGACCTGACATACTCCTGGAATTTGTATGACCTCCTCGATCCTCTCATCAAGGGCAGGCCTGCATCCGATCTCGGAGCCTTGCTTCAGGCGGAATCCCGGGAATATCCTCGCGGGAGTCTGCGGCTTCGCTTCAACACCAATCACGATAAGAACGCCTGGGATTCGCCGGCGGTCCTGAAATTCGGGGACGCATTGAAGCTTACGGCGGTGCTCATTGCGACAATCCCCGGGGTCCCGCTCCTCTACACGGGAGAGGAGGTCGCGAACGACAAGAAACTCAGCCTGTTTGAAAAAATCGCGGTGGATTGGAATCGCCCGAAGGACATGGAGACCCTTTATACGGGGCTCTTCCAGCTTCGCAAGAAACACAGCGCCCTCTCGGAGGGCGCTTTTGCGGAAGTTCCCACAACATCTGATCGTCTTTGTGCATTCCTACGGACTGACACGGACGACAGGGTGCTCACCGTGCTCAACTTCTCGGCCGATTCAGTTTGGGGCGAATTACACATCCCCCCTGCCATGGAGGACGGTCGACCGATGAAGGGGTATTATTCAGGCATCGACCTGGTGCCCTCAGGCCAGGTTCAAGTGAAGCTCCCGCCCCGCGGCTACGAGATATTCGTGCGGTAATCCGCCAGGCCTTCCCGGGAGCGGGCGCATGCCGGGGGGTATTTGCACGTTATTTTCAGTATGCGTAATTTGCACTCAATGAAATTCGGGAAATTTGGCGACAGTCGGCTGAGATGGGAGCGATTGATGATCACGACGATCCTGATCGCGCTTCCCGCCGCCCTGTTCGTGGATTGCTCATCACGATCCGGGAGCTCGGTGGACATGGGAGCATATGTCAAGGAGATCGAACAATGGCAATCGAAGAGACTCACCCGGCTGAAGGCGGAAGACGGGTGGCTCACCTTATGCGGGTTATACTGGCTTCATGAGGGGGAAAACAGTTTCGGCACAGACTCTGCGAACAGGGTCATCTTCCCTCAGGGGAAGTCCCCCCTCGTCGCGGGATCGCTGTGGGTGTCGGGTGAAAAAGTTCATATGGCAGCACGGCCCGGCGTCGAGATGAAATTCAGGGACTCGGTGGTGTCGCAGCTTGACATGATATCGGATGAAGAAGGCGCGGCCGATCCGACCATCCTCACGCTCGGGACATTGCGTTTTTATCTCATCAAGCGGGCAGGAAAGCTCGGAGTGCGCGTGAAGGACAGCGACAACCCGGCGCGTGTCAATTTCAGAGGGCTGGAATACTTTCCGACCGATCAGAGATGGCGGTTTGAGGCGCGATTCGAGCCGTACGTTCCCCCAAAAATGATGAAAATAGCCACGATGATCAATACCGTCGAAGACGACAGTTGTCCCGGAGCCCTCGTCTTCACCCGCGATGGAAAGGATTACCGCCTGGATGCCGTCGTGGAAAAAGGTTCTGATGGGCAATTCTTCTTGATGTTCAGCGATGAGACGGCGGGAAAGGAAACGTATGCGGTGGGGAGGCAGCTTTACGCCCCCCTCCCGGACAAGGACAACAAAGTCATCCTCGATTTCAACAAGGCATACAACTGGCCCTGCGTGTTCACGGAATTCGCGACATGTCCCATCCCCCCCCGCCAGAATCACCTCCCCTTCCGGGTTGAAGCCGGCGAAAAGATGTACAGCGGTCACTAGGTAACGTGCGATGCGGACGGTGACCCCTCAGGAGGACCTTGACCGCGACCTAGGGCTTGGAAGCCGCGTAGCGCAGGGGAGCCGCCTCCGGTTTTTGAACCGCGACGGGAGCTTCAATGTCAGCCGGCGTGGCCTCTCCTTCTTCCGTTCCCAGAACGCGTATCACCGTCTGCTGACGATGTCGTGGACGAGGTTTTTCCTTCTGGTCACCGTTGCCTATTTCCTGGTCAACCTGCTCTTTGCGTCGGGATATTTTCTGTGCGGCTCGGACAGCATCCAGGGCATCCGATCGGACGGGGCCGGGGAGCGGTTTCTCGGGGAATTCTTTTTCAGCGTTCAGACCCTTGCGACGATCGGATACGGGAGCATAAGCCCCAGGGGGCTTGCGGCCAATGTGCTTGTCACGTTCGAAGCCCTCGCCGGGCTCCTGGGCTTCGCGCTGGCGACAGGCCTCCTTTTTGCGCGTTTCTCCCGGCCGAGCGCGAAAATACTCTACAGCGATCGGGCCGTGATCGCTCCCTACCGCGGGAAGACCGCGTTTGAATTCCGGGTCGCGAACGAGAGGAGCAATGAATTGATCGAGGTGACCGCCACGGTCACGCTCAGCAGGTACGAGGCCGGTTCCGACGGCCGGAGGGTGAGGAAATTCCATCCCCTGGCGCTCGAGAGGCGGTCGGTCGTGTTCATGCCCCTGCACTGGGTCATCGTGCATCCGATCGACGAGCAGAGCCCCCTGTCCGGCGAAACGGAGGATTCATTGAAGATCTCGGACGCGGAGTTTCTCATCCTCATCACCGGAACTGACGAGACTTTTTCACAAACCGTTCATTCACGTTCTTCGTACAAATTCGACGAAGTCGAATGGGGCTCGAAATTCTCCGATCTCTTCCTTTCCTCGGACCGGATCGCCATCGACCTGCGCCGTATTCACGACACCGAAAAGATGGATGCGGGATCGGGTGAGGATCGGGCTGGCGGTTGAGTCGGCGACCGATCCGGGGTCGAAGAATTCCAGGCGTCTGATGTTCAAAATATCTGCCCTCCTCCTTGGTTTCCTTGCTCTCGGGCAGGGGAAGCACCCGAACAGCCCCGTGCTCAGGAGCTACGTTCCCTCCGACGCCCACTCCTATGTCCTTCCCGGCAATGAATCATACGAATTGTGGGCCGATTTCCAGCTCGTCCAGAAGGCCAACGACGGAGACCCGGTTGCGGAGCACGAACTTGGCATTCGGTATATATCGGGGAAAGGCTTCTCAGCGGACACCGAAAAGGCTGCGTACTGGATTGGCAAGGCGGCCGCGCAGAACCTTCCCTCGGCCCGGTACAATCAGGCCATACTCGAAACCAACGGCTGGGGGATGCCCTGGGACCCTTTCAAGGCCTACGGTGACATCCGGTTCGCGGCCGAACGGGAGATGCCCGAGGCGGTCTATGTCCTGGGGCTACACCTCCTGGACAACCTCGTCGTTCCGCGTGATGAGAAGGAGGCCTATTGTCTCATCCGGGGGGCGGCCGATAGCGGATATGCGCCGGCGGCGGGGACGGTCGGGGCGCTTGACCGGAGGGGGTTCGGGATGAGGGAGGCCGATACGGCCCGGAGATTTCAGGCCTCATCGGTCGTCTTTCTGGATTTCAACCGGGACACGTCTACTCACACCGACGACACGACGCTCGTGGGAGAATTCCTGCGGGACGGCTCGGAGAAAATCGCCGGTCGTCGGACTGAGGATGCCGCTCCGGATACCTCCCTCCTTTCGCAGATGGAGGAGGCTGCCGAATCGGGGAGCCCGGAGGCGCTGACGCTGCTCGGGCGCTGGCACGAGGAGGGGCTTCGTTTCCGGCCCGATCCCGTGCGGGCGTCGGTCTATTATTTGCGCGCGATCCGGTATGATTCCCCGCGTGCGCCATTCCTCCTCTGGGACCTGATTCACGCACCGAATTTCTTCGCAACGTTGAAATCGAGGATCGACCGGAACGATCCGGATGCGGAGTTCATCTGGGCATCGCTGGTCGGATCGCAATTTGATTTCCAGCTCACCGGAGCTCAGGCGTTGGAATTGCTTGAAAAGGCCGCCTCCCGAAACAGCGTGCAGGCAATCATCGAGCTGGGTTTATGGTACGCGCAGGGACGCGGAGTTTCACAAAATCGTGACCGGGCGATCGCCCTGTGGAAGCGGGCGGCGGCGCTCGGGAGCCGCGAGGCGAGAATCAGGATCGCTGTTACGCAGATCATGTCGGCCGGGAATCCGCAGTCTGCGCGGGGCCTCGTTCCTGAATTGCGGGATGCAGCCCGGGACGGATCGGTGCTTGCCGAGGTTGCCCTTGGGTATTGTTTCGAAAAGGGCATAGGGCTTCCGCGGAAGACCGGGGAGGCGGCCCGGCTCTACCGCAGCAGCGCCCAGCGGGGAAGCATCGTCGGCTTCAGCGCGCTGAAGAGGCTGCACGAGGAGAGGCGGCCGCGGGATTTCCCGCCGGTCGATTAGGGTATACCCGCGGTTTTGACCTTGCAAGGGGGGGTGACGTTCCTTTCACATTTTCGCTCAAAACCGTATATTCAATAGCCCCCTTAAGGACAATCCAATGGCAGACAATAAAATCATCTTCTCGATGATCGGCGTCGGGAAGGTCCATAAGCCCAACAAGCAAGTTTTAAAGGACATTTACCTTTCCTTTTTCTACGGAGCGAAAATCGGCGTTCTGGGCTTAAACGGAGCCGGGAAATCGACCCTGCTGCGCATCATCGCTGGAGTCGATAAGGACTACCTCGGACAGATCACCGCTCAAAAGGGGATCACGTTCGGATACTTGCCGCAGGAACCCGAGCTCGATCCGGAGAAAACCGTGAAGGAGGTCGTGGAGGAAGGCGTCCAGGAGACGGCGAATCTATTGAAGGAGTACGAGGCGGTAAGCGCGAGTTTTTCTGAACCGGATGCGGATTTTGACGCCCTTCTCGCACGGCAAGCGAAGCTGCAGGAGAAAATCGACCACCTTCAGGCGTGGGATCTTGACAGCAAACTGGAACAGGCGATGGACTCACTGCGCTGCCCGCCGCCGGAGACGCGCGTTTCCGTGATCTCGGGCGGGGAGAGACGCCGCGTGGCGCTCTGCCGTCTTTTGCTCCAGGAACCGGACGTCCTCCTCCTCGACGAGCCGACGAACCACCTCGATGCCGAGTCGGTCGAGTGGCTCGAACACCATCTCAGTCGATACCGCGGGACCGTCATCGCCGTGACGCACGACCGCTATTTTCTCGACAACGTCGCCGGCTGGATCCTCGAGCTGGACCGGGGCGAGGGGATTCCTTTCGAGGGCAACTACTCGTCGTGGCTCGAGCAGAAGCGGGCGCGTCTCGCAGTCGAGGAGAAGCAGGAGTCCAAACGACAAAAGGTGCTCGAGCGGGAGCTGGAGTGGATCCGGCTGAATCCGAAGGGCCGACATGCAAAGAGCAAAGCACGCATATCGGCGTATGAACAGATGCTCGCGGACGGAAATGATAAAAGGAATGAGGAGCTCGAGATCTACATCCCTCCGGGACCGCGGCTGGGCAATCTCGTCATTGAGGGGGAAAACGTATCGAAGGCATATGGCGAGAATCTCCTTTACGAGGGGCTCACATTCAGCCTCCCTCCCGGGGGCATTGTCGGCATCATAGGTCCCAATGGCGCCGGGAAGACGACGTTGTTCAGAATGATCATGGGATTAGAGGCGCCGGACAGCGGGACGATTCATCTGGGCGAGACGGTGAAGATCGCCTACGGGGACCAGGGACGGCCGCTTGATCCCGCCAAAACCCTCTGGCAGGAGATTTCCGGAGGAGAGGAGCTCATCACGCTGGGAAAACGGGAGATGAACTCCCGGGCGTACGTCGCTCGTTTCAATTTCAGCGGACCGGACCAGCAGAAGCCGACCGGTGTCCTCTCAGGAGGGGAGCGGAACCGGGTTCATCTGGCAAAAGTTCTCAAAGAGGGGGCAAACGTGCTCCTTCTGGATGAGCCGACGAACGATCTTGACGTGAACACATTGCGCGCCCTTGAGGAGGCATTGCTCAATTTCGCGGGCTGCGCGGTCATCATTTCCCACGACCGGTGGTTTTTGGACCGTGTGGCGACCCACATCCTGGCTTTTGAAGGGGACAGCAAGGCGTTATGGTACGACGGCAACTATTCGGAGTATGAAGAGCACAGGAGGAAACTCCTTGGCGTCGAGGCGGAGAGGCCTCACCGCCTCAGATACAAGAAGCTGATGAGGGCATGATAGATACTGAGGCCTCAAAACTGCGGGGGGGCTGAAAGGAATGCTTTATGCGTAATCTGAAGCTCGTGCTGGTCGCGTGCGTCTTTCTGCTTGCGGGATGCAAGGAAGAGGGCACGGAAATCATTCCCGGGAATCCCCTGGTTCATTACATCGACGGTTCCATAGTCGCGAACATGATGCCGGTTGTGGATCCCGACTCCATTCCCAATCGTGTCAGAAGCCGGTTCAGAGTTCTCCTCGTCAATCTGGGATCCGAGGATCTAAAGTCCCTCAGCATTCCGGCGGCCGATGTCATCCTGGTGGCGACGGGAGAAAAAGTCGGCACGTTCGGAGTCAGGACCGATTGGGACGGGACCCTGGGCCCCGGGCAGAGCAAGGTTTTGACATTTGCCAAGCGGGACTCAACGGAAAATTTCTCCCGGATTCCGTGCGGGCAGACAGTCACGCTCAGCATCACACTTTTACAGAAGGGCGCGCCCCTGAGTTCGGCGTCGTCGCCGGATTACCCGTTCTTGTGCCTTCAATAGCAGATCGTGAAGCCGCTGCGGCACAGTAGTGAGACCCGGTTCGGAAAACTTCGACCGTTCCGGGCGGCTGCGATATCCGTAGCGCTCCTTTTGAGGCTGTTCGCTTGCGGGCAGGGCCGCGATCCCGCACGGAATGCGGCATTCCTGCACGGCCGGTGGTTTGACGGAAATGGATTTGTCGCGACCGATTTCTATTCGGCGGATGGGCGGCTGACGGCATCAAGACCTGAGCGCATCGACACCTCTGTTGATCTAACGGGTAAATTCATCGTTCCCCCCTTCGGCGAGGCGCACAATCACAATATCGACGGATTCAAGAAGGTTGACGAGCGGATTCGCCGATACCTTTCGGACGGAATCTACTACGTCAAGAATCCGAACAGCATACCCCGGTACACGAAGACGCTTGCCGGGAGCGTGAATACCCCCTCGTCGGTCGATGTGATTTTTTCAAACGGCGGCCTTACCTGCTCGGACGGGCATCCACTGGAACTTGTCCGGCGCAACATCGGCCTCGGGATTTTCACGCAGGAAGACGGGGAGGGAGGCATGTACTACATCATCGATTCCCTCGCCGATCTCGATCGGAAGTGGGAAAAAATCCTGGCCGACAGGCCCGGGTTCATCAAAACCTATCTCCTCTACTCCGAGGATTTTTCGCGGCGGCGGAACGACACAGCATATTTCGGATGGAAGGGGCTCGATCCGAAGATTCTTGGGGAGATCGTCTCCCGTGCCCACCGGGCGGGTCTGAGCGTTACGGCGCACATCGAGACGGCGGCGGATTTCCATAACGCGCTTCAGGCCGGGATTGACGAGATCAATCACATGCCGGGGTTCCGGGCCGATTCGAACCAGAATTTCTCTCGCTATGAGATTTCCGAAGAAGACGCTGCCCGGGCAGGCCGAAGGGGCACGGTGGTTGTGACAACGCTCGCCGGGAGCACATCCGGAAGCGGCGACTACGGGGAGAGGCTCAGGCGGCTCCATATCCGGAATCTCGGCCTCCTGAAGAAATACGGAGTCCGTATGGCGGTCGGAAGCGACGCGTACCGGCAGACATCTGTGCAGGAGGCGATGTATCTCAGCGGGCTTGGGGTATTTACAAACGCGGAGCTGTTGCGGATCTGGAGCGAGAACACCGACTCTGCAATTTTTCCGAGGCGGAAAATCGGTCGGCTTGCCGAGGGATACGATGCGAGTTTCCTGGCCCTGGATGCCGATCCCCTCAAAGATTTCATGAACACTCAGAAAATCTCCTGCCGGGTCAAGGAAGGGAAAATCCTCACCCCGCGATAGGGGGCAAACCTGTTCACCAAGGAAAGGAGCGACGTGATGCCGGCTTCAATAACCGATCGACCTCAGAAAACAGAATACGCCCAGTATTATGGAAAATACATCGACCTCGTCGGGGAAAGGGACATAATCGGGGCGATGGAAAAAGAAATGGCCAAAACATCCGCCTATCTCCGGTCCCTCCCCCCAGGCTCGGGGGAGAAGAGATACGCTGCCGACAAATGGACCATAAAGCAGGTCATAGGACACCTCATTGACACCGAGAAAGTCTTTTCGTCCCGCGCTCTCTTTTTTGCACGGGGCGCACCGGGCCCGCTTCCGGGGATCGAGCAAGAAGAATGGATGAACTTCTCCCCTTTCAACGCCCAGAAGCTCGACGAGCTGACGAGCGAGTTCGAGTCTGTCCGTCAGTCGACGATCTATTTCTTCAAGTCGCTCGATGCGGACGCCTGGACGAGACAGGGAAAAGCCAGCGGATTCGATTTCACGGTCCGTTCGCTTGCTTATATCATCCTAGGGCACGAGAGGCATCACCTCGAAATTCTCAAAACCCGCTATAGTTAGACCGCATATTCGTCACACCAATCGAAGGAAACCTACTATGGCCAGGGATCCACGGGTCGACGCATACATTGACCGGGCGGGCGAGTTCGCCCGGCCGATCCTGCGACATCTGCGGAACATTATTCACGAGTCGTGCCCGGATGTCCGGGAGGAGCTCAAGTGGGGTTTTCCTCATTTCATGTACAAGGGGATCCTCTGCAGCATGGCTTCCTTCAAGAGTCACTGCGCGTTCGGATTCTGGAAAAGCAAGCTCATCATGGACAAGACGGCCCGGGCGGAAGAAGCGATGGGGCAATTCGGAAAAATCCAAAAAGTCTCCGATCTCCCCGGAAAGGCCGTGCTGTCCAAGTACATCAAGATGGCCGCGAAGCTGAACGACGACGGCGTGAAGCTTCCGAAGCCCCGCCCAAAACCCAGGACCGAGCTGGTGATCGCCGGCGATTTTCTGAGCAAAGTCCGTAAAAGCCCGAAGTCGAAGTCGATCTTCGAGGGATTCAGTTATAGCCACAAGAAGCAATACATCGAGTGGATCGGCGAGGCCAAAACAGCAGAGACGAGGGAGAGGAGAATGCGGGAGAGCCTGGAGTGGATATCTGCGGGGAAGCCCAGATTCTGGAAATACGCGAAAAAATAGCAGAAGAACTTCCTGGACAGATCGCTCAAAAACACGTATATTGGACCCAATCACAACTGGAGCATCCATGAAAAATCTTGTGGTGGAATTCATCGGCACGTTTTTTCTCGTCCTCGTCATCGGACTGTCGGTCATCGAGCCGGGCGCCGGTTCCCTCGCCCCTGTGGCGATCGGCTGCATGCTCATGGTGATGGTCTACGCGGGAGGGCACATTTCGGGAGGACACTACAACCCGGCGGTGACGCTGGCCGTCTGGCTGCGCGGCAAATGTCCGACGAAGGACGTCGCGCCCTACATGGTTTCGCAGGTTGTCGCAGCGCTGATCGCGGGGGTCATCGTCAACTTCTTCAAAGGAGGGGGGGCAGCCGTGGCGGCTTCTCCGGAGATTTTCAAGGCGCTCGTCTGCGAGTTTCTCTTCACCTTTGCGCTCTGTTACGTCGTCCTCAATGTTGCGACCTCCTCCAGGACTGCAGGTAATTCCTATTACGGCATGGCTATCGGGTTCACGGTGATGGCCGGGGCATTCGCCGGAGGACCGATCTCCGGAGGCGCTTACAACCCCGCCGTCGCCGTCGGCATCACGACCATGGGGCTTAGTTCTGTGGGAAATTTGTGGATTTTTCTCGTCGCAGATTTCCTGGGAGCTGCCGCAGCCTATCGTGCGTATGCGATGGCGAATCCTGAAGAGACGACCTCCTGATGAGGTCGAACGGCGCCCCGGCAAGATCGGCTATTGACTCGAAGGCCGCCGCGTGCCTCGTTTTTCTCCTCGGTGTCTCCGGGGTTCGGGCTCAGAGCGATATCTCTCCTCTCTGGACCGTACACATCGATGAGGTGGACTCCTCGAACGCTCTCAGTTTTGAGCGGCTCGCCGGAAAGCAGTTCCTAATCCGCAATGGCATCATGCGGGATCATCAGTTGCCGGTCTCGCCGAGCTATGTCCTCACAAGCGAGGCATACACCTACATGCGGTTCATCCCCCGGAAGTTTTATGGGGAACTTGATCAATCCTCAAAGATTCCTGACGATGTACGAAAGCTCCTGACCGAGAAAGCGTCCATATTCGACGATTCTATCCACGCCACCCTCCGGTTCCACCATAACGAGCTTTGGCAATTCGACAAGTCTTCAAGTTACATCCCGGAAAAGATTCCCACGGCGCCCGGGTACGTCCGGATCCGTACCGAGTGGGTGAAGCCGGGCCGGAGCGCGCTTTATGACAGTCTCGTCGCCCGTCTGCACGATGCGCTCGTGAGTATTCGCTACTCGCAACCCTGTCTCGTCTTCTTCTCGTCATACGGTGAAGGGAGCAACCATTTTCTCTGGCACGCGCAGAGCAGGGAGCAGTTCGTGGGGACGCCGGAGGAGCTCCTTGCGAAGGCTTTTGGGAAGGAGGAAGCCGGCCGCATCATGGGTGAATGGCGCGAGTGTCTCATCAGGGAATCCGACGCAGACGCGGTTCCCCGTCCGGATATCATCGGGCTCGACGTTCCCTGGTTTGGATTAAAGTGATCCGGGATTCGCACTGTTTTCCGGCGTAGCGAGCGAAAGGCGCATGAGCGGCGTCCTAAAGATCGGGCTTATCGGGGATCATGATCCGGAGGTGACGGCGCACAGGGCGATCCCGGAAGCTCTTGGGCTTGCGGCCCGCGGGCTGGGCGTCTCGGTTGCTCCGGAATGGGTGCACACTGCCTCCCTGGGGAGGGATTTTTCAAAACGTCTCGGGGGATTCGACGGCTTGTGGTGCGTACCAGCGAGCCCATATGCGGACATGGACGGCGCGCTGCGAGCGATCGGATTTGCCCGAAAGAATCTTGTTCCTTTTCTCGGGACATGCGGTGGATTCCAGCACGTATTGATTGAATACGCCCGATCGGTTCTGGGCCTCATCGATGCGGATCACGCCGAGTCGAATCCCGACGCCCGGGTGAAACTGATATCGCGACTCGCCTGCTCCCTTGTCGAGAAAACGGGCGAAATCCTCCTCTCCGAGGGTTCGCGGGTCCGGGCATTGTACGGCGGGGCGGACAGGTTCACTGAGACTTTTCACTGCAGATTCGGGCTGGACTCGGGTTACCTCCCGGTCTTCAGGGACGGCGGGCTGAAATGTACTGGATTCGATCCCGGGGGGGAACTGAGAGTGGTCGAACTCGAAGGGCATCCCTTCTACATGGCGACGATGTTTCAGCCTGAAAGATCGGCCCTCCGGGGCGTTGCCCATCCGATCATCCTAGAATATCTCCGGGCCTGCCGGGCCGGGTGAGTTCATCCTTCGGCTGCCCTCCTGAAGGATTCTTTTCCCAAATTCGTATATTTCATTCCACCGGTTTTTCTCCATGCTTTCCCTCGACAAAATATCTGTCCAGTTCGGAGGCCGATCGTTGTTCGGCGAGATTTCCATCATGGTCGGTCCCCATGACAGGATCGGGCTTGTGGGGGCGAACGGGACGGGCAAATCGACCCTTCTCAAGATCATCGCAGGCACGAGCGAAGCCGACAGGGGGACGGTCATCAAGGCGCACTATGTGACCGCCGGATACCTTCCGCAGGACGGGGTCATCGCTTCGGGAAAAACCCTTGCCGGCGAGGCCGAGACCGCTTTCGAGGACGTCATCCTGGTGCAGGGGGAGCTGGCCGAGGTCCAGCAGCGCCTTGAAACCCTTGATCCGATGAGTGAAGAGCACGCCGAGACTGTGGAGATTTTTGGAGAGCTTCAGCACAAGCTGGAGGACCTCGATGCTTTCCGGATGAGATCGAAAGTGGAACGGGTCCTCATGGGTCTCGGATTCGGCGTTGCGGACTTTGAAAGGCAAACCGAAGAGTTCAGCGGAGGTTGGCAGATGCGCATCGCCCTCGCGAAGCTCTTGCTGAAGGAGCCCTCCCTCCTGCTGCTCGATGAGCCGACGAATCACCTCGACCTCGATTCGCTGGAATGGCTTGAAGAGTATCTCCGGGGCTATAACGGGGCGATCATCCTCGTCTCGCACGATCGTGCATTCCTCGACAGCCTCACAAAAAAAACGCTGGCCCTCGGCGCGGGGAAGCTGGAGATTTTTGAGGGAAATTACAGTTTCTTCGAAAAAGAGCAGAAGCTCCGGCGGGAGCAGCAGCTCAGCGCTTACAAGAACCAGCAGAAGGAGTTGAAGCAGACTCAGGAGTTCATCGAGAGGTTCCGGTACAAGGCCACCAAGGCACGGCAGGTTCAGAGCCGGGTCAAGGCGCTCGAAAAAATAGAGCTCATCGAGATCGAGGGCGAACAAGAAGAAATCCGTTTTCACTTTCCCCGGCCCAAGCCGAGCGGGGCGACGGTGATGGAGCTTCGCGATATTCAGAAAAAATACGGCGGGCATGAGGTCTTCAGCGGGCTCAGCTGCACGATCGAGCGGGGGGATCGCATAGCCGTCGTCGGGATCAACGGCGCGGGAAAATCGACACTTTCCCGCGTCCTCGCCGGGGTGGAACCGATCGACGGAGGAGAGCGGAGGCTCGGATACAACGTCATCGTCTCCTATTTCGCGCAGCACCAGGCCGAAGAGCTCGACGGGACCAGGGAAGTTCTGCAGATCGTCGATGATGTGGCCGTGGGGGAGATCCGGCCGAAGCTGAGGACCATCCTCGGATCGTTCCTGTTCCACGGCGACGATGTTTTCAAGAAGGTCGGAGTCCTTTCAGGGGGCGAGAAGAGCCGGCTTGCACTGGCAAAGATGCTGCTGCAGCCGGCGAACTTCCTTATCATGGATGAGCCGACCAACCATCTCGACATGAGATCGAAGGAGGTGCTCCAGGAGGCATTGCGCGAATACGGGGGCACGTTTCTCATCGTCTCGCACGATAAGGCATTCCTCGATCCCATCGTGACGAAGGTCATCGAAGTCAGCACGGGAGGGATCAGGACTTTTGCCGGAAATGTCTCCGAGTACCTTGGCCGCAAGAGAAATATTCGGAATGCCGTCGAAGAGAGCACGACAAGCGCCCCGCGCGATAAGGACCGGAAGCGCGTGGAGGCGGAGCAGAGGCAGCAGCTGTCACGGAAGCTTCACCCTCTCCGCGAGGAACTCGCCTCGGTGGAGGGAACCATCGCGAGCGCCGAGCAACGAAAGCGCGACATCGAGACACTAATGGCCGATCCGGGGTTTTACGACGGGGGCCGGGATGTCAGGGCGATCGCCCATGAATACAAGGAGCTTCAGTCGAGGCTGACACAGGCCTATTTTACCTGGAACGAGATATTGGCGAAAATCTCCGTTATCGAAAATCTCGGGTCGAAGAACCGATGAAAAGGGCGGGATCTCCGGACGCTCATGCTGACCGGCTGATTTTTCGGCCCCTTGATGCGGGGACATGGCGCGATTTCGAGTACCTCTTCGGGCCTCGGGGCGCGTGCGGCGGATGCTGGTGCATGTCGTGGCGGCTCGGCCGATCCGACTTCGAGTCAGGGAAGGGGGCGGGAAACAAAAGAAAGATGAGGCGGCTTGTTTCACAGGGAGAAGAGATCGGGATCATCGCGTATTCCGGGAAAACTCCTGTCGGGTGGTGTGCCGTGGCTCCGCGGGAATTCTTTGTGAGATTGGAAAATTCCCGGGTCCTCAGGCGGGTCGATGACCGGGAGGTCTGGTCGATCACCTGTTTATTCATAGAGAAAGGGCACCGGAGGCAAGGGATCTCGGGAAAAATGCTCGGGGCGGCGATCGAGCATTGCAGGACAAAGGGAGTCAAGGTAGTTGAGGCATACCCGGTAATTCCCTACTCGCAGAAAATGCCCGCTGCGTTCGCATGGACGGGAATTCATTCAACATTCTTGGAGGCGGGATTTATCGAGGAAAAGCGCTGGTCGCACGCGCGGCCCATCGTCAGGTATTATATCGGCGACCGCTAGCGAATACTCTCAAATCATAGTTGATATCTGAAGCAGAGAAAATCTAACGGAGGTTTTTCATGGAAGTGAAGCGTGAATTCTTGCGTCACACGGTTGCAACACTTGCGTATCGGGGAGAAAAAGTCTTGCGAAACGCTCCCGCGGAATTCGGCCGGAAGCGAGCCGGCGAAAAAACACGGACGCCGGTCGAGATCCTCACACACATAGGGGACCTGCTCGACTGGGCATTTCATCTCTCAAAGGGGGCTTACACGTGGAAGGACTCGGCGCCCGGGTCCTGGGAGAGCGAAACGTCGAGGTTTTTCGAGGCGCTCGGAAAACTCGACTCATCCCTCGCGTCTTCCGAGGCCCTTGGGTATCCGGCCGAGAAGATTTTTCAGGGTCCCATTGCGGACGCACTCACTCATATCGGCCAGATCGCCCTCCTCCGCGGCCTCGCGGGGTCGCCCGTGAGAGGAGAGAGCTACTTCAGGGCGGAGATCGACGCGGGGAGGGTGGGCAGGGATCAGTCTTCTAAACGTGCGGAATTCTAGTAACTTATTTCGATCGTCAGCCTGAAGGGTCAGACATGCCGTCACTCATCACAGCTCCCTCGGTCATCGCTGCGGCGGGCACGAAACCGAAAAGAATCGAGGAGTTCATAGGCAACGTTAACACGCAGTCGGACGATGTGAGCATCGCCCTCATGCGGAGCCCGGCCGGCTGGGTGGAACCCGGCCAGACACCCGAATTCGACGAGTACACGATTGTCCTTCGGGGAACTCTCAGGGTCACGGACAGGAGGGATCACATTGACGTTCATGCCGGGCAGGCCGTGATCGTTCGCAAAGGGGAATGGATACAATACAGCACGCCTGAGGGGGCGGAATACATCGCCGTCTGCCTGCCCGCCTTCTCCCCCCGGCGGGTTCATCGCGACGCTTCATCTGCCGAATGAACGGCGCGCCGGATCCCGCCAAATGTTTTACTGACTCAGAAGCGCGTAACCCCGGGCCTGATACTCCATCAGGACGAGCAGCGCATCGCTGGCGACTGCTAGCTCCGGCGCGATTGACTTAGGGTCTATTTTATCCCCCGCAAGATTCTGCCCGCAGACAAAGAGTTCAACCCCTGCCTTCTTGAGTTCGGAGAGGACTTTGAGGTTGGGATTGGCGACCCCGTGTTTCGCCTTGTAATGCTCATCGTCGAGGATACCGTCGAGCGCCCCGCCGTGGAAGACGATCGCGAACTTCACGTTGTCATCCGGGACGCCCGTCACCCTGAAGGCGTTCAATTCCGACCCTGCGTTATTGACCGCAGGGAGAAGATCCCCCGGCGTCTTGCCAGACTTCGTGGCGTCGAAAATCGCCTTGTACACATGGTTCTTATCGGGCGGCAGGGCCGCGTTCGGAATCACCACGTACCCATCGGCCTGGGGGATTGCCGGAGACAGTGGCCCCGGCCACTGAGCTGCCGCAGTGCCGGCCAGTAACAGCGAGCACAGCACGGGGAATGATAATCGCCTTGTTAGCATGGGTCTTTCCTTTCGAGGTATGACTGGTTGTGAGAATGAGGCGGGGGATAGCAGAATCTCCCGGTCAGAAAGTCAGAACTTCCAGCGAATCGTCGCGGTGACTCCCGCTCCGGGGAACCCATTTGTCCCGAGGTCCGGGCCGACGTCGAAGTCATAGAGGTTTGCGCCGACGTAGGCATCGAGGAGATTGAGGAAGTACAGCCCGCCGAGGAACCAGGCGAAGCGGTCTCTTTCATCCCTGTAAAAGTCCCTGAGCGTGAGATACTGGCTGTTACCGGAGCTTGAGGCGCGGAGGCTCGCATCGAATGCGTCGCGGAATTCCCTGTATTTGTCGTTGAGGTGAATCCATTCATAGACCCAGTACCCGCCCAGCCCCCAGATGACGGGGGCTTTCCAGTAATTGGCGTCATAAATCTGGCCGGCGCCGGGGGCAACGGCGGAGAGACCGACGGCGAGCCATGCAGATTTCTTCGGATGATAGGCGGCGGGGGGAGGGAGGGAATCGGAGAGTCGTACAGTCGCCCGGCCTGTATCGGAGCGGATCGCAGCCGAATCTTGGGAGTGGGCGGGGCACCAGAAGAGGAAGAGCGGGATGAAAATCCACCCTCTAGATCTTTTCGACAACGGCGATCGCTTCAATTTCGACCTTCACATCACGCGGCAGACGTGACACCTCGACGGTCGATCGCGAGGGAGGATTGGAGTTGAAGAATTCCGCATACACCTCATTCATCCCGGCAAACTCGTTAAGATCCCTCAGGAAGACGGTGGTCTTGACGACCCGATCCAGGGACGCTCCTCCCTGCTCGAGGATCGCTTTGAGATTATTCATCACCTGCCGGGTTTGGACCCGGATATCCCCCTGCACGACCTGTCCGCTCGTTGGATCGAGGGGGATTTGGCCGGCGGTGAACAGAAATGCCCCGGCTCCGATCATCCCCTGATTATAGGGTCCGATCGGAGGGGGTGCATTCTTGGTGAGAACGATTGACGGCGGCAAGGCTCAGCCTTCTATCGACGTGATCAGGTCGAACAATCTCCCAAGGTCGTCGTGTGAATAGAATTCGATGACGATTTCCCCTTTTCCATCCTCGTGCGTCGATATACGGACGCGGGTTGCAAGGATCTGCTGTATGCGCTCCGCGATATTTTCCTCGACGGTGCCTGCGCGTCGCTGAGGCTGTCCCTTCGACGCCTTCGACTTCTGGCCCGCGTCGCGAACGATCTTTTCGACCTGGCGGACGTTGAGGTCTTTGCGCACGATCCGGCGAAAGAGCTTCACCTGGGAGTTCTCATCGGGCAGCCCGAGGAGCGCGCGGGCATGTCCCATCGTCAGCTGAGATTTCCGGAGGGCTTCCTGGACAACGGCCGGCAGTTTCAGGAGCCGGAGAAAATTCACGATCGTCGTCCGGTCCTTGCTCACCTTCTGGGCCACCTCCTCGGGGCTGAGCCCCACATCCTGCATCAGGCGCTGGTATGAAATCGCGATTTCAATGGGATTAAGGTGTTCGCGCTGAAGATTCTCGATGAGGGCGAGTTCGAGCATCTCCTGGTTTGTTTTGACCTCGATGATATAGGCGGGGACGGTGGTGAGGCCGATCTCGGACGAGGCGCGGATGCGCCGCTCGCCGGAGATGAGTTCATAGAATCCGTCCTCCACGGGCCGGACGGTAACCGGCTGGATGATCCCCTTCTGCTGGATCGAGGCTTTGAGTTCATCGAGCGCCTGTTGGTCGAAATCTGCCCTGGGCTGGAGGGGATTCGGCCGGATTTTATCGAGATCGATCCGGGTTATTGAACCGACGGGTGCACTTTCCCTCGGCCCTTCGACGGCGGCGGGAGCCGCGGGGGGTTCCGTCATAGGCCGGATCAGGGCCGAAAGGCCCTTCCCCAGGCCACCTTTAGCTTTTGACATATGATTCCACCGATGGTTGTGAGAGCTTGCCCGAAAACTGTCGTGAGAGAAATTCTTTCGCGAGTTCCATGTAGTTTCTGGCTCCCGAGGATACGGCTTCATAGAGGAGCACCGGTTTTCCGTAGCTGGGGGCCTCGCTCAGCCGGACGTTGCGGGTGATGATCGTGGAAAAAAGCTTTTCGCCAAAATGTTTCCTGACCTCGTCGATGATTTGATTCGCCAGCCTGAGGCGGCTATCGTACATCGTCATCAGCACCCCCTCGATCTGAAGCCGGGGATTGAGATTCTTCTGCACGATGGAGATGGTATTGAGGAGCGCCCCGAGGCCCTCGAGGGCATAATACTCGCATTGCACCGGGATGAGAACGGTATCGGCGGCAACGAGCGCGTTCAGGGTCAGGAGCCCTAGGGACGGGGGACAATCGATGAAAACATACTCGAACTCATCCCTCACCTTGTCACTGACCGAGCGCATCCTGTGTTCGCGCTCTTCCTCATCGACCAGCTCCACCTCAGCTCCGACGAGATCGATATTCGACGGGATGAGACTGAGAAACGGCATCTCGGTCCGGACGACGAGAAGGCGGGGATCGACGCCGTTAATGAGCGCGTCGTAGACGCCGCGGTGTTCTCGCGGATCGATGCCGAGCCCGCTCGTCGAATTCGACTGGGGATCGGTATCGATCAGTAGGGTGGGGAACTCGGCAACGGCGACGCCGGCGGCGAGATTGATCGCGGTTGTGGTTTTGCCGACTCCCCCCTTCTGATTCGCGATGGCGATAACCTTAGACATATGATCTCATGGCGGCCGATATAAGCAGGGCGGTGATCCCGAGCAATATACTGATTTTTCTGAACTGATCGATGCGTTTCCGGTAGAGTTCCGCCCCCTCGTCGAACCCGCCATTCGATGAGGGCCCGGAGAGATACTGGAGCATCCTCGCGTAGCCGAAGGCATAAAAGGCCATGAGGATGAAAATCAACTCTTTCAGTGCGAGGAGTTTCGACCAGTAGTTATCATACCGGAACCAGATGAAATGCGGATTGAGAAGCATCATGATGACGCCGGTGGCGAGCATGGTCCAGACGCTCATCCAGACGAACCCCACAAACCGCTTGATGATTTTCTTTGCGGCGGCCTGCACGTAGGCATTCTCCTCTTCAACGACAGGCATCATCACAGCCCCCTGAAAGATGAGTCCCCCCAACCATACGACGGTGCTGACGGCATGCATGGCGCGGCAGATCCAGAGAACAAATTCCAAGGAATCCCTGAAGAATTTTGGGAATATCGCCCTCAATATAAACCTTTTTCCTCCCGAAAGCAACGGATTCAGCCGGAGGGTTTTTCGGTCGCGGGGGTCGGGGCTGAGGAGAACGCGTAGCTGTGGAGCGCCAGGAGCAACAATCCGATATCCTCCAGGACCCGGAGCCAGCTCACGGGGCTCGCATGCTCCTTCCCGAAGCACCCGCAGTCGATCTTCAACTCCCGGGCGAGGGCGCTGATCATGGCCACGATGAACATGCCAAGCAGCACCGTCAAAAGCCCGGAGCTCGGCCTGATCAGGAAGCCTCCGAGGAGAAACGCTCCGCAGAGAAGCTCCAGCCAGGGTACGATGAGAGAAAACAGATTCACGAGCGAATAGGGAATCAGCCCGTAGGCCGCGACATTCTCCGAAAATGCATCGGGCGATCCTATTTTATCGATGCTCGCGACGATAAACATCGTGCCGAGCGCCATGCGGGACACAAGGAGAAGGGAGCTATGGGACAGAACTGCTTTCATCGTGACGTATCCGCGGGCAACCCTGCCTTTTCCCAGCCATCCCAGCCGTCGTCGTAGAGAAATATTTTGTGGAATTCCATCGCACCGACGAACTCCGCGAGCATCCTGCCGAGAGGGCATTCGGGGTTTGTGCAATAGATGAGAATCAGCGTATCGCGGGGTATGGGAATCAATTCTTCAAAATGTTTCTGGGCATCGAGGCCGGGAATATTCCGCGCTCCCTTAATATGGCCCTTGGCGAACTCGTCTTCGTTCCGGGCGTCGATCAGGAGGCCGCTTCGCTTATCGAGGAGTTTTTGTAATTGGCCCAGGGAGATTATTTTGTAACCCTGTTCTCGGGAGATTTCCCGCTCGGCCTTCAGCCGGGCGAGCGCGCTGTCATGGAGGGGTGCGATGACCCTGACTCTTTCGCGGGACGAATCGGATTCCGGGCCGAAAAGAACTGAATCCGAGGTTGCCACCTTAATGGGAGCTACCCTGATGAGCGGAATCCCTTTCGGGGAAAACGCATTGTAGACCAGCGCGAGCAGGACTGCGAGGGCGACGATTTTCACTGATTCACGGACGGGCATACGTCATCGGAGAATTGTGCCCGGTTGGACCGGCTTCCCCCGCAGAAATTCTTCCCCGCTCAGCTTCTTCTTCCCTTCCAGCTGGAGCTCCAGAAGTTCGACGGCTCCGCCTCCGGCGGTCGCGACCATGAGCGTGCGCCCTACGGTGTACATCGCGCCTGGCGACATCGAGGGGGATGGGGGGGCGACGCGTGTCCGCAGGACCTTCAGCAGCGCATCCCCGAGATGAGACCAGGCACCGGGGCGCGGGGAGAGGCCCCGGACAAAATCATGAACCTGCCGGGCGGGCCTGTTCCAATCTATCCGGCAGTCCTCCGTAAAAATCTTCGGGGCCGGGGACGAGAGAGTGTGATCCTGGGTCCTGGGGGATGCCTTCCCCTGTTCGATCAGGCGAACGGTATGCAGGACGATCTCCGAGCCGAGCGCGGCCAGGCGTTCATAGAGTTCCCCGGCCGTCTCATCGGGACCGATGGGCAGGCGGGCTTGCAGGATGATATTGCCCGTATCCACAGTCTCCTGAAGGAAAAATGTAGTCACCCCGGTCTCCTTTTCACCCTTGATGATCGCCCAGTTGATGGGAGCAGCCCCCCGGTATTTTGGGAGGAGGGATGCGTGGAGGTTGAAGGCGCCGAACCGCGGGAGAATGAAGACTTCTCTCGGCAGAATCCGGAAGGCAACGACCACCATGAGATCGGCAGAGATTTCCTGCAATTCTCCGAGGAATGAGGACTCCTTCAGGCTGACCGGCTGAAGAACCTTCACGCCATGTTTCACGGCAAAAGCCTTTACCGGTGGGGATGACGGCTTTTGACCCCTGCCGGCGGGAGAATCGGGGGTGGTCACGACGGCAGCGATATCGTAATGCTGGACGAGGAGAGCGAGGCTGGGGATTGCAAACTCGGGAGAACCCATGAAGAGGAGGCGCATGCTGGGCGAGGGCGGAGCCTCCGACGTCAGGCGGCGATGTCGACGGCGGTAACGACGGGATAGTTGACGACCATATCCCCCTTCTGAATCTTTTTAAGCTCCTCGGCATGCTCCTTGCGCCGGGCGGGGGCTATCCGGTCGACGAACAGAATACCGTCGAGGTGGTCGATCTCGTGGAGGATGACTCGGGCGAGAAGACCGCTTGCCTCGAGCTCGCAGCTCTGCAGCGAGGAATCTTTATATGAAAGTGTGATCGTCTCGGCGCGTTCGACGTCGTCGCGCACCTCCGGGATGCTCAGGCAGCCTTCTTCCATCGTCAAAGCTCCGACCGATGAGATGACCTCGGGGTTGATCAGGGTGATCGGCTTTACGCCCTTGAATTCTTCCATTTCGGAAACGTCGATGACGGCAACCCGATCGAGCGATCCGACCTGAGTGGCGGCGAGGCCGATGCCGCTTGCTTTTCGCATGGTTTCAAACATGTCCATGATCAGGGTGACAACCTCGTCGCTCACCTGTTTGACGGAACGAGCCTTCTTCCGGAGGATGGGGGCGCCATAAGTATAGATGGGGAGGACGGCCATGGCTCAATATACCGATCGGCCGAGGAAAAAACAAGAGATCAGCGAAGTATGCGGCGTGCGCCGAGGAAACGGGACCGATAGTATTTCGAATCGAGTATCGAAATCGTCACGCCCAGCGAGAGGCTTGCGTGGGCGAAGAGTCCGTCCCCCACATAGATGCCCACGTGGGATGCCGATTCTCCCTCGAGGGCGAAAAATAGGAGATCGGCGAAGTGAAGCTCATCATACTCCACGGGCGAGCCGAGCGAATACTGAGCGAGGGCTGAATGGGGTATTTCTTTGTGCAGCTCCTCACCGTAGATCGACGACGTGAACCCGGAGCAATCGTATCCGGTGGAATCTGTTCCTTCAAACAGATAAGGAACGCGCATGAGGGACATGATGCGGGAGAGGACGGCGTGGCGATCGATCAGGGGGCTCTCCTCGTTCGAGCGCACAACTGCAGGCTCCCTGGCCGACTCATAGCGCCGGGGGGCGGAAGAGCAGCCGACGAGTGCAATGCCGGCCAGAAAAAACCCCACGGGGAGAGATGCGCGCAGCGGGGTCCCTGGCACTCTTTTTCAGCCGAGGTAGGCCCGGAGCTGTTTGCTCCGGGAGGCATGGCGGAGGCGCCGGATGGCTTTTTCCTTGATTTGGCGAACCCGTTCGCGGGTGAGCTGAAATTTTTCCCCGATCTCCTCGAGCGTGAGGGAATGTTCGCGACCCAATCCGAAATACAGACGGATGACCTCGGCCTCGCGTTCGGTGAGAGTGCCGAGCGCCCGTTCGACCTCTTTGCTCAGGGACTCTTTGATGAGGGAATGGTCCGGGAGGGGCGTCCGTTCGTCCTGGATGACATCGAGAAGCCGGTTATCCTCCCCCTGGGCGAAGGGGGCGTCCATGGAGAGGTGCCGACCCGATATTTTCAGGGTGTCGGCGACCTCAAAAAGAGACATATCGAGCTCTTCTGCCAGTTCGCTCGCGCTCGGTTCCCGTTCAAATTCCTGTTCGAGAGTGCTGAAGGCTTTGCCGATCTTATTGAGCGCGCCGACCCTGTTGAGCGGCAGCCGCACGATGCGGGACTGTTCGGCGAGGGCCTGGAGTATCGACTGCCGTATCCACCAGACGGCGTAGGAGATAAACTTGAAGCCGCGGGTCTCATCAAACCGTTTTGCCGCCTTGATCAGCCCCAGGTTCCCCTCGTTGATGAGGTCGCCGAGAGAGAGCCCCTGGTTCTGATACTGTTTCGCGACGCTGACGACGAACCGGAGGTTCGCCTTCGTCAGCTTCTCCAGGGCCTTCTGGTCCCCCTTCTTGATGCGCCGCGCGAGGTCGATCTCCTCTTCCGGATCGAGGAGCTCCACCCTCCCGATCTCCTGGAGGTACTTGTCCAGAGACTGGCTTTCGCGGTTCGTGTATTGTTTATTGACTTTGGCCATGAAGAATCCTCAGAAAACCGGGACTTTACGCGCTCAACACGTTATCGGGCCCGACCGATTCCGCCGGAGGCCGGGCGCGTGACATCGATCCTGTCGACGATGCCGACGATGCTGGCGTCGACAGGGGCCATCTCCACCGGCAGGGGAATAGTCGCTTCCCTCGCCGTGATATAGAGGACCGTTTCTCCAGGCCCTGCGCCGACCGTATCGACGGCGACGATGGGATCGCCCGTGGGATTGCGCGACGAATCCAGGGGCTGTATGAACTGGAGTTTGAAGCCCGCAAGGTTGTCGTCCTTGCGGGTGGCCCAGACGGTTCCGACGACTTTTGCGAAGAACATCAGTCGATGTCGAGTTTGTCGACCACTGCCATGATGACGGCGTCGACCGGCTTATTCTTGGTCGCGGCCGTCTGGCGGGCGGAACTCCCGCTGCAGACCAGGACGACATCGCCGACGCCGGCCTGCACCGTATCGACCGCGACGACGAAAGTGTCCTTGAGGCTGTAGTCGGTCGAGATATGTTTCACGATCTGGAACTTCATCCCGACAAGCTCCTCGTCCTTTCTCGTCGCCCAGACGGTGCCCACCACTTTACCCAGAAACATCTTGGTCCCTTAGAACTGTACGGTTATTTTTTTGTGAAGTTGCCCTGGGAAACCCGGGCCGCACCTGATCGCCCCGGGAACCCTGTGGCCGCCCGGTGGCGTTCAGCACGGCGGCAGAGCAAAATGATCGTTGCATCGCCGGCCGGAGCACGCGAACTCCCGGGCTCTCGTGAAGGAGAGAGTCGATGAACACATCAGTGTGGATGACCCGCCTGGGGAGGTTCACCGGTGGCGACCGATCATTTGACGCCCGCGCGTCCTCGGGGAAGTGTTTCTCGCCAGAAGGCCTTCCGCCCGGGGAAATGAGATCACCTGTTCCCGGACGGACGGTTTGGCTCCATCGGCGCGGGGCGCTTTAGGCGTAGATTTCCTTCTCGTTACACTTGCACACCTGCACCCGCTGGTGGCTGAACCTGACGCTTCCTTTGCGGGAGGGTTCGGAGCGGACGTAGAGAACCGGCTGTTTGATGGTTCCGCACCGGGGGCATTTCTTCCCCGGCTGGGAGGCTGCCTTGGCGGCTTTATCTGCGAATGATTGTTGTTTAGCCATAGTTATTCCTTCTCGTTAATAAGATCAATAGACGCGGACGAGATTTCCGCCCGCTTCGCACGCCTTGGTGAGCACCGTGGAGGCGTTGCCCAAAAACTCCTGGCCGCGCATCCCTTCGAGGGCGCCGCACACGCCCAGGCTGATCGTGATCGAAAATGTTTTCCCGTCGATATTGATCACGAGGCCTGCGAGGTTCCGCCGGATCTTTTCCGCCCACACATAGGCGTCATTGGCGGCCGTATTCACGAGCAGCGCGGCGAATTTCGAGCCTTCGTAGCGGGCGACGAGATCATAGGGACGGACGCTCGAACGGATCGCCTTGGCGAGGGTCAGCATAACGCGTTCAAACCCGTCGTTGCCGAAGCGCTGCACGATGTCGGCCGCCTTGTCGATGGTGATCAGGATCATCGCGAGCTCCGTTCCGGAATCATCGGCCCGGACGAGTTCCTCCTCGAGCCGCTGGAGGAAGAATTTCTTTGCGAAGAGCCCCGTCTGGTCGTCGATGATGACGTACTCCTTGATGACCTCCTGCATGTAAAAAATCTCCAGGGCGGCAGCGGTGTTTTCGGCGAGCCGGTAGAGCATTTCCACGTCGCGGCGGGAGAAATTGAACTTTTCACGGCTCTCGAGCGTGACGGCGCCGTAGCACTTGTTGAGGGAGCTGATCGGGACGGAGAGAAAGGAGCCTTTCACTCCCGGTTTTTCGCCGTGGTGGTGACGGACGGCTGTCGGCATCGTTTCGAGGTCATCGACCAGACAGTGCGAGTTCGTCCTGATAGCCTGGCCCACGAGGCTTCCCGGGAAATCGACGACCTGTCCGGCGGAGACGTGTCCCTCCTGGCTCCGGTTCGTGACTTTCTGGGTTATCCAGGCGTGCTTCCCCTCGTCGTAGAGGACGATGGAGAGGAAATCCCAGTTGATCATCTTCGAGGTCTCCTCGCCGAGCGACTGGACGATCGTCGTGAGTGAAAAATCGTTGCGGACGCGGTCCTGGAGCCTCCGGATCGAGCTCAGGAGTTCGGAGTCGAGAAGCAGATCGTACTTGTCGTTATAACTTTTTATCAGCGCCGAGATGAGCTTTGTGAATTGCCCGAGAAGCCTGAGAGTTTCCGGTCCGAAATCGTCGGCGGCCTTGCTATCGACGGCAATCACTGCCACGGGATGTTTCCCCATCGGATCGTCGGCTTTTTTGGAAAAATAGACCGGGACGCCGATGAACGACTTCACGGAGGCGGGCTTCATGTAGTAGGGAAGCATTTCGGTTTCCGACACCGGGTTCACCTCGGTGATGAATTCAGGTTTTCCCTTCAGGGCGACGCTGCTCACAAGATCGTCTCCCATGGGGAACCGGCGGGTGGTGAAGAAGAGGGGGCTTTCCGTCGCCCTCGCTTCCAGGACCATCTGGCGTTTTTCCTGGTTCGCCCAGAAAAAGGCGACCGTATGGGCGAAGAGAACTTCCTTTATGACACGGAGAACTTTCCCGAGAAGAAAATCGAACTCAGTCCGCGGCTCCGGATCTCCGCGGTAAATATCGGAATCGACGTCGAAGAAGTCGGAGACGGTGAATTCAGGGAGAGGTTCGGGAATCTCGGGTTTGTGATGAGGCCACGAGGCGACCGGGCGGGGTTCAGGGATCTCCCCTGTCAGACCGGCCGGGGCGGGTTCCGCCGGCAAGGCGAGATCTTCCGCCGGGTGGTCATCCTTGGAATGCATCTGGTAATCGTCGAAGACCAGTTTTTTCATCATCTCATTTCCCGGTTGTGGGGGGTAGGGGGTATCGGAGGCCGCCGGCCTGATATTGAGCTGCTTGGCCCGTATGGAGGCGAAGGCCAGGAACCCCGCCGAGGCCAAAATGGCCAGGCACACGACGCGGAGCAGAAAGACATCAACCAGAATCCCTGTCACGAGGGCGATGATTCCCACGGCGATAAAAACTCCCTCCCCCTGATTCCTGAGAGAGCGAATGGCAAGCTTCACGCGGCGCATAGATTGGCGGTTCATAAGAAAACGCTTAAATCTAAGGAATTGTGCATTGAAAGTCAATGGAATGTAAAGATTTATGAATTCGCATCGATCCAACGCTTTGAGAGCCGGCCGGAAGTGCTTTCTGATTGCAATTGACGGTCGTAAATCTTATACTGTGAACATGGAAAAGCTGCACATTTTACTCATTGACGACGATACAAATTATGCGGACGTCATCCGGCACTATTTGAAATCCTTCCAGGGAAAGAGCTTCGATCTGACCGCTGAGAATGATGTGGAAAAGGCCCTTTCTCTCCTTCGCTCTCCCGGCGGATACGATCTGCTGCTGCTCGACTACTTTCTGCCCGGCACAAACGGCTTGGAGGTCGTGAAAAGGATCCGGGATGAAAAAATTGACGTCCCGATAGTTTTGCTCACCTCGAACCGGGATTTCCGGATCGCGATCGAAGCGATGAAATACGGCGTGGAGGATTACCTCATCAAGGAGGAGGCGGTTGATTCGGTGCTGCAGCGTACGATCATTGGCGTCGTGGAGCGCCGTCGGCTGGGGGAAAAGGTGGCCGCGGCGGAGAAGCAGCGCCTGTTTTCCCAGAAAACGGCCGAGACGATACAGGAACTGGTCGTGACGATGTGTCATGAATTCAACAACCCGCTTGCGGCGATCAAGATCAGCTCCGACATCATCCTGCGGCAGAAGATCTCGGAGGAACAGCGGGCCGTCTTGAAGAAGCTGAACGTCAACATCGCCAGGCTGGAGGAGCAGATCGTGAAACTCCGCGATCTCGGAACAGTGAAGGGAGTGTCAGAGTCTCAGCCTGCCGCGCGGTGAGTCATCTTGATTTTTTCGGGGAAAATTTTTATATTAAATAAGTTATGATTCATGCCGGGCGACATCGACCAGCCCCACCGAAGAAACGGAGTTACCATCCAGAGGCCAGAAAGGTGATGATCGCAGCGGCCCGAGAGAATGCAGTGAAAACGTCCCGCCCCCCCGGCGGGACATTTTTTTTCACTCCCGGCGGTTGTGGATGAGGCTTGGTGATGTCCGGGACATCATGGAAGCGTGGGCCCCGCGGCAGATCGCATGGGAACGGGACAATGTCGGGATCCAGCTCGGCTCGCCGTCCCAGCGCATCAGGGGCATACTGGTTTCCGTCGATGTCAGCGATGGCGTCATACGGGAGGCGATCCGCAAGCGAGCGGATCTCATCATCAGCCATCACCCGATCTTTTTTCATCCGCTGAGACGCGTCTCGCCGGAAGACCGGCGCGGACGGCACGTTTCGCTTCTCCTGCGGTCGGGGATCGCCGTTTACTCGGCGCATACGAATCTGGATTTCACAATGGACGGGGTGAGCATGGCACTCGCCGATCGGCTGGGTCTTCGGAACGTCCGGCTCCTCGAGGAAAGGGGGGATATTTTCTCAAAGGTGGTGGTGTTCGTCCCTCCCGATTACCGTCAAAGAGTCATGGAGGCAATGGCGCGCGCGGGGGCAGGCGTCATCGGCGATTATGAGTCCTGTTCCTTCGGGCTTGAGGGCTCCGGCACATTCCGGGGCCGTGAGGGGACCCGCCCGTTCACGGGAAGGACCGGGAAGCTGGAGAATGTCCGCGAGGTCAGGCTCGAGATGGTCTCCCCGAGGTGGAAGGTGGCGGATATTCTGGCCGCGATGAGGGCGGCCCATCCATACGAGGAAGTGGCCTACGATGTCTACGACCTTACGAATCGCGGTTCCTACGGGGCGGGGGCTATCGGCGAGTACAATTCTCCGCTCACCCCGTCACGGTTTCTGAGCCTGGTCAAGAAATCCTTAAGGGCTGAGGGCCTCCGGCATGCCGGGCGGGCCCGGGCGATACGTCGCGTGGCGGTGTGCGGGGGAAGCGGGTCAGAGTACCTGAGCCTTGCGCTTGAGCGGGGGGCCGATGCCTACGTGACGGCCGATGTCAGCTACCACCGGTTCGATGAGGCGGAGCGGATTCTTCTGGTGGACGCCGGTCATTTCGAGACGGAGTACCCGGCCGTGGGCCGGGTCGTCGCGTATTTGAAAAAAGAATTATCAAAGAGGCAGTTCCGCGTCAGAGTTTCGGCCGTGACTGCCAGGAGCAATCCTGTCCGATATCATACATGAGGGAAACGACGGTGGAAAATACTTTGAAGCAACTCTACGCCCTGCAGCAGGTCGATTCAAAGATCCAGGATGTTTTGGATCTGAAGGGGGATCTGCCGATGATCGTCGCCGATCTTGAGGCGAGGCTCGGAGAAGTGAGGGGGAAGCTGAAGGAGCAGCAGGCGTTGCTCAAGCAATCCAAGATCGACCGGGATGCGGCGGACGTCGAGATCATCACGCTTGCCGAGAAGGTGGAAAAATACAAGGAACAGCAGCTCAACGTAAAATCGAACAAGCAGTACGATGCGCTGACGAGGGAGATCGAGACGGCCGAGCAGCAGTCGGAGAAGCTTGAAAAGGATATGGGGCTTCTCGAGGGGAAGATGGAGACGGCCAAGAAAGATATCGACGCTCTGGGGGCCCAGCAGCTTGAAATTTCGACCGAATTCGACGAGCGTCAGAAAGAACTCCGGGAGGTCAACAAGGAGCACGAGAAGGAGGAGCTCAAGCTCCAGCACGAGCGGGAAAAACTTCTCGCCCGCATTTCTCGTGACGATCTTGACCGTTATGAACGGATCAAGAAGGCGAAGAACGGCAAGGCGGTCGTGCCGGTGAAGCGGGGGGCATGCGGCGGATGTTTCAACCGGGTGCCGCCGCAGAAGATTCTGGAGATCAGGCAGAACTCGCAGCTCTTCAGCTGTGAGCACTGCGGCCGCATTCTCGTGTCGGATCAGATCGTCGAGGCCGCTCTCACCCTGACATGACGATTATTGCGCACACCGATGGCGCTTCCCGGGGAAACCCCGGGGAAAGCGGAATCGGTGTGATCCTCCGCGATGACAAGGGGAAAATCCTCTTCAGCGGAAGCGGCTATATCGGCAGGGCGACGAACAACATCGCCGAGTACTCCGCATTGCTTGCGTGTCTGCGATCGGCCCGGAAATTCCATCCGGCCAGACTCATCGTCCATTCCGACAGCGAACTCATGGTCCGGCAGCTCAAGGGGGAATACCGCGTGAGGGACAAAACCCTTCAAAAATTCTTTCGCGATGCGAAAGAGCTCCTCTCCTCGGCGCCGTTCGAATTCCAGATCGTTCATATCGAACGGGCGGACAACGGGGAGGCGGACCGCCTGGCCAATGAGGGAATCGAGGGGAAGCGGGTGATCGAAATCTGACTCCGCCGGAGCCGGTTCCCCCCCCGGGGGGGGAGGCTCTTGCATATTGTGAAAAGTTTTCCCTATGTTATTAGAAGAGATGAAGGCTGCGCATCGTGCAATCGCGGCGTCATGATGTACCGGCGCTGAGGAAAGTCCGAACTCCACAGGACAGGGTACCTCCTAACGGAAGGGTGCAGCAGGCGCAAGCCTGATGCAACGGATAGTGTCACAGAAAACATACCGTGGCGCCACCCCGGTGGCGACATAAGGGTGAAAAGGCGAGGTAAGAGCTCACCATCCCGTCAGTAATGCCGGGAGACGACAAACCCTACCCGGAGCAAGGCCAAGCATGTCCTGCGTCCCCCGCCCTTAGGGTGCGGGGAGGGGGCTGTCCGTTCCCAGTCATTCTCTTCGGAGGATGCCGCAGGACGGGTAGGCCGCTCGACCCGGCGCGTGAGCGCCGGGCTAGATAAATGATTGCAGTGGCGCCTCGCGGCGCCGCACAGAATTCGGCTTACAGATGCGCAGCCGTTCATCTTTCGGTCGCCGTACGATCTCCTAAGACTATGAGACGAGAATACCGCTGGACTGTCGCCCCGATCCCCGACCCGGCGCTGAGCGCCCAGATGGCCCGGGAGATCAACGTCTCGGAGTCGACCGCCCGCGTCCTGATCCACCGGGGGATCTCCAGCTACGACCAGGCGAAAGATTTTTTCCGCCCCCAGCTCTCCCACCTCCATGACCCCTACCTCATGGACGGCATGCACAATGCCGTCGACCGCGTTTCGGGCGCGCTGGATGCGGGGGAAAAGATCATCATCTTCGGCGACTACGATGTTGACGGCACCAACAGTGCGGCGATGCTCTCTCTCTTCTTCCGGGAGCTCGGCGCCGAGGCGATCTTTCACATCCCCGACCGCATCAAGGAGGGGTATGGCATTTCGAGCCTGGGGATTGACCGCGGCAAGGAATTCGGGGCGACCCTCCTGATATCGGTCGATTGCGGCATCACTGCCATCGAGCAGGTTGAATACGCACGGAAGCAGGGGATCGATGTCATCATCTGCGATCACCACGAACCGGGGGAGCAACTCCCGGCAGCCTATGCGGTCCTCGACCCGCTGAAACCGTCATGCCAGTATCCCTTCAAGCATCTCTGCGGATGCGGCGTGGGATTCAAGCTCATCCAGGGGATCGCTCGCCGCCGCGGGAAGGAGGAGATGGCTTTCAAATACCTCGATTTCGCCACCCTCGCCACGACGGCCGATATCGTCCCTCTCGTCGGGGAGAACCGCATCCTCACAAAGATCGGCCTCACCATGATCAACGACTCCCCCCGCCCGGGGATCAGGGCCCTCATCGAGAGCTCGGGCACGCAGCCGGGGAAGATCACGACGGGCCAGATCGTGTTCGTCCTCGCGCCGAGGATCAATGCGGTCGGCCGCATGGGGGATGCCTCGCGCGCTGTCAGGCTGCTCACGAGCGAGGACGGAAAAAGCGCGATGGAGCTCGCGCAGATTCTTGAGGAAGAGAACCGAAACCGCCGCAAGGTTGACGAGGACACATTCCTCAAAGCCCAGGAGCTTGTCGAGACCGTGCTTGATGTCGATGCCGACCCGGCCATCGTCCTTCACCACGAGCAGTGGCATCCCGGCGTGGTGGGCATCGTGGCCTCCCGCCTCGTAGAAAAGTATTACCGGCCGACGATCATGATGACGACGGTGGACGGCATCGCGAAGGGGTCCGCGAGGAGCGTCGTGGGATTCGACATCCACAAGGCGCTGAAGCGCGTTGAAGACAAGCTCATCCAGTTCGGCGGCCACAAATACGCGGCGGGGGTCACGGTGGCGCTCGACAGGCTTGACGAATTCCGGGAAGCCTTCAACCTCGTCGTCGACGAGCTGATGTCCGAAGAAATGAGAACTCCCGAGATAAAGATCGATGCGGAGATCACCCTCTCCGAGCTCACGCCCCGGTTCGTCCGGGTGCTCCGCGAATTCGCCCCGTTCGGTCCCGGCAACATGCGCCCCGTCTTCCTCGCCCGTCATGTCGAGATGCTCGGAAATCCGAAAATTGTCGGCAAGGATCACCTCCGTATGAAGCTCCGTCAGGGAGAGCGCGTCCTCGATGCGATCGGGTTCGGGCTGGGCGGGCTGATTGACGAAGTGCGGACCTACGGGAAAAACCTCGATGTCGTCTTTTCCGTCGACGAGTACGAAGCGGCGTCGCTCCCCGGGGGCCCGAGTTTTCCGCAACTGAAGATCAAGGATATCCGCACGGGTGCCGAGCCCGTCGCGGCGCCACAATAACCTCTTGCAAAGGAAGGCCGTCATGTCAGGTCACAATAAGTGGGCGAAGATCAAGAGGAAGAAGGGGGTAAACGATGCGAGGCGGGGACGCCTGTTCACGAGGCTTATCAAGGAAATGACCATCTCCGCGCGCGACGGAGGCGGAAACGTTTCCGGAAATCCGAGGCTCCGGCTCGCCGTCGAGAAGGCGCAGGCTGCGAACATGCCCGCCGAGAATATCAAGAGGGCGATCCAGCGCGGGACCGGGGAATTGCCCGGCGTTTCGTACGAGGAAGTGACGTATGAAGGGTTCGCGCCCGGGGGGGTGGCCCTGATCATCGAGTCGGTGACGGACAACAAGAACAGAACCGTTGCCGAGATCAGGCATATCCTTGAGCGTTCCAGCGGAAAACTGGCGGCGACGAACTCCGTGACGCGCCTCTTTCACAGGAAAGGGATCATCCGGGTCTTGAGGGCGAAGTACCCGGAGGATCAGCTCATGGACATCATCATCGATTCCGGGGCCGACGACATGGTCGCGGAGGACGAGCTCTACGAGATCGTCACTTCGCCCGAGAACTTTGAGGCTGTCCGGCGTGCGATCGAATCGAAGGGAATACCCATGGAGGAGGCGGAGATTCAGAGGCTCCCGGAACTCACCGTGAGGGTCGAGGGGAGGGAGGCGGAGCAGGTCCTGAAGCTCATCGAGGCGCTGGAAGAGCATGACGACGTGCAGCACATTTTCTCGAACTTCGACATCGACGAAAAAGTCATGGCGGGATTCAGCGCTGAATGACCGATGATCATTCTCGGCATTGACCCCGGCAGTCTCAAGACGGGGTACGGCGTCGTCCAGGCTCCCGACTCCGGAGAGCGGGGGGGGACGGAGGTCCGGATGCTCGCCTGCGGCGTGGTTCGCAGCGACAGCCGGGCGAGCATGCCGGAGAGGCTCAAAAAGATTTTCGACGAGCTGGAGGCGGTCATCGAACGGTATCGACCGGACGCATTCGCCATTGAGACGGCATTTTGCGGACGGAACGCCCAGTCGGCCCTGAAGCTCGGGCACGCACGGGGCGCAGCGCTGCTTGCCGCGGTTGCGCGAAACATTCCGGCGCATGAATACTCCCCCCGCGAGGTCAAAAGAGCGATCGTGGGGAGGGGAAGCGCTTCAAAAGAGCAGGTCCAGTTCATGGTGCAGGCCTTGCTCCACCTGGAGGAGGCCCCCATGCAGCATGATGCCGCGGATGCCCTCGCCGTATCGATCTGCCACGTGCACAGGCGCTCTTCGGCACCCGCCCTTCGGGCGCGAAGCTGGAAATCATACTACGCTTCCCACCCTGAAAAATTCTCATGATCTCCTACCTCCGCGGCAGAATCGTCAGCAGGGCGCCGACCGAGCTCGTCATCGACGTTAACGGGGTCGGCTACGCGGTCACCATCCCCCTTTCCACCTACGAAAAATTGCAGCAGGCCGACGGCCAGGCCACGATTCTGACGTATCTCCACGTCCGGGAGGATATCATGCAGCTCTACGGATTCGCGACCGAGATTGAGCGAGAGATCTTCCGTCTCCTCATCTCGGTCACAGGGATAGGCCCAAAAATTGCCCAGGGTATTTTGTCCGGCCTCTCGACGGCAGAGATCCGTGAGGCGATCGGGTCGGGGAAAATATCCGCGTTGACGGCAATTTCGGGAGTCGGGAGAAAGACGGCCGAGAGGATTTGTCTGGAACTTCGCGACAAGCTTGGAAAGGCGAAGGAGCCCCCGCTCGCCGCGACGAGCGCTCAGCTGAAGAGCCGATCGGAGGCGATCATCGCGCTTATGTCGCTGGGCCATACGCGTTCGGGTGCCGAGCAGGCGCTCAGGCAGGTCCTCGCCGAGGAGGGGGATCTCCCTGTGGAGGAGATGATCAAGCGCGCGCTCCACCACGCCTCGAAATAGGCTCTTGCAATTAAAATCCAATCTCAGTACATTTTCCACATGTCGAAGCGATCAGACCATACATCGCCCGAGCGCGCTGAATCGGAAGCCGAGCTCGACCGGACATTGCGTCCGGTTCGGTTCAGCGATTTCGTCGGCCAGAGAAAGATCGTCGATAATCTCCGCATCTTCATCACGGCCGCGCGAAAACGGGCCGAGAATCTGGATCACGTCCTCCTCACCGGGCCTCCGGGGCTGGGAAAGACCACCCTTGCATACGTCATCGCCAACGAGATGGGTGTACAGATCCGGTCGACGTCAGGTCCGGCGCTCGACAAACCGTATAACCTTGCCGGCGTCCTCACTAATCTCCAGACCGGGGATGTCCTCTTCATCGACGAGATCCACCGGCTGAACCCGATCGTCGAAGAATACCTCTATTCGGCCATGGAGGATTTCAGGATCGACATCGTCATCGACAGCGGTCCGAATGCCCGGAGCGTTCAACTCAGCCTACCCCGGTTCACGCTTGTGGGCGCAACGACGCGCGCGGGACTCCTTTCCGCCCCCTTGAGATCCCGGTTCGGCGTAACAAACAGGCTGGATTACTACGGCCCGGAGGATCTGCGCCGCATCATCACCCGTTCCGCGGCGATCCTGAGCGTCGGGATCGACGGGGATGGTTCGAGCGAGATCTCACGGCGCTCACGCGGAACACCGCGAATCGCCAACAGGCTCCTGAAAAGGTGCAGGGACTTTGCCCAGGTGGAGGAATCTCTGGAAAAATACGGCGGCGTGATCACAAAGAATGTGGCTGTCTATTCCCTCAACAAGCTCGAGGTCGACGATCACGGGCTCGACGAGATGGACAAGCGCATTTTGAGGACGATCGTGGAAAAATATGCCGGGGGGCCGGTCGGAGTCAACACCCTTGCGGTCGCGGTAGGTGAAGAACCCGGGACGATCGAAGAGGTTTATGAGCCTTACCTGATTCAGGAAGGATTCATGGTCCGGACGCCGCGCGGCCGGGAGGCCACGGATCTCGCCTACACCCATTTCAACATCCCGCGCTCCCCCCTTCCGGCTTCAGGTCAGCAGGCGCTTGAATTCCCCGCAATCGGCAACTGATGAACTACACCGTCAAGCGAACGATCATGGGTCAGCTGCCGCTGGGCGCAGACCTGCTCGAGGGACTCACCGAAATCGTCCAACGTGAAAAAATCCGGCTGGGGCGGATACAGGCGATCGGCGCGACGACTCATGCCGTCGTCGCCTATTACGACCAGGGAACGAAAAGGTACAATCCGATGGAATTCCCGGGGGGCATGGAGATCCTCAGCCTGAGCGGAAACGTCAGCGTGCGGGACGGTAAGCCGTTCGTCCACGTCCATGTTCTTCTCGGCGATTTTCAGGGACGCGTGTTTGGCGGGCATGTCCTCCCGGGGACGAAACTCTTCGCCCTTGAAGTTTTCATTGACGAATTCGAGGGAGACCCATTGTCTCGGTCACAGGATGATCGGACCGGATTGTTTCTCTGGACATCGGGCCAGCTCACCGAGGTTTAAAGGAGGTTTTCATGGCGCTTGACAAGGATCTTCAATCCATACAGGAAATGCGCGATCTCGTCCAGAAGGCGAAGCAGGCGCAGGGAGAATTCCGCGCCTACGACCAGGTGCGCGTTGACAGGATCGTGAAGGCCATGGCCGATGCGGGGTTTGAAGCGGCGGAGCGTCTCGGCCGGATGGCCCACGAGGAGACGGGATTCGGCAAATCCGAGGACAAGAGGAAGAAAAACGAATTTGCGACGCGACGCGTGTGGGAATCGATCAAAGACCTCCGGTCGGTCGGCGTCATCCGGGAAGACAGGGAGAAAAAGATCATCGAGATTGCAGAGCCGATGGGAGTGGTCGCGGCCCTCATCCCTTCCACGAACCCGACCTCGACCGTCATGTTCAAGGCAATCATCTCCGTCAAAGGACGAAACGCCATTGTTGCCAGTCCCCATCCCCGGGCTGCACGGTGCACGGTCGAGGCGATGAATTGCATCGCCCAGGCAGCGGGGGCCGCCGGGGCCCCCCAGGGGCTGATGTCCTGCCTCTCGAACCCGACGATTGAGGCCACGAACGAACTGATGAAACACAAGCTCGTCTCGATCATCCTTGCCACGGGAAGCAATCCCATGGTCCGTTCCGCGTACAGCTCCGGTAAGCCCGCCTACGGGGTGGGGTCGGGAAATGTGCCGGCCTACATTGAAAAAACCGCAAATCTCCGCAAAGCGGTTGCGGACGTCGTTTCCGGAAAAATCTTCGACCTCGGGGTCCTCTGTTCGACCGAGGCATCGGTCGTCGTCGATTCATCCGTAAAAACCGTCGTCGTCGAGGAACTCAAACGCCGCAAATGTCACTTCGTGGAAGGAGACGACAAGGAAAAACTGGGACGGCTCATGTTTGATTCCCGAGGGGCCATCAACCCGAACATGGTGGGAAAGCCGGCGACATTCATCGCCCAGAACGCTGGGATCAGCGTCCCCGGAGATACGCAGGTATTGATCGCGGAACTTCAGGAGGTGGGAAGATCTCACCCCCTCTCGCGTGAAAAGCTTTCGCCCGTCCTTTCTTTTTACACGGTTGAAAACTGGCGCGAGGGTTGCGAACGCTGCGTCGAGCTCCTTGAATTCGGCGGGATCGGGCATACGATGGTGATCCACTCGATGGACGAGGATATCATCATGAAATTCGCGCTTGAAAAGCCGGCCTTCAGGGTCCTCGTCAATACGCAGGCGGCGCTCGGCGCTGTCGGGTACACAAATGAGCTCCTGCCGTCGATGACGCTCGGGCCGGGGACATTTGGCGGATCGATTATTTCAGAGAACGTTTCGGCCAAGCACATGTTCAACGTCAAAAGGCTGGCCTTCGAGACACGTCCGATCAATCCGCCTGACGCTCCCCAGGAAGTGCGGAGCGCTCCCGCACCGGGGCCGCCGGCACAGCGGGAAACACCGGCAAAAGGTGGAAAATCGTGGATGGAGGAGATCGACGAAAGAATCCGGCTGAAGGCGAGCAATGCGCCCAAAAAATCGGACGCCGTGCCGCCGCCGCCCGCGACCAAATCCAGCTCTAAGCTCGGCACCGGCATCTCGGAGGAGGAGGTCGATAAAATCATCAAGGACTTCACAAAGCGCTAACACCCTCCATTTCCGCGGATGCATCACGAAAAGCTCCCCCGCTCCTTTTATCTCCGCCCTACACTCACTGTCGCAAAAGATTTACTCGGAAAACTTCTCGTACGCAAGCTCGGGAAGAAAACTCTGGCGGGAAGAATTGTCGAGGTAGAAGCCTACCTGGGGGAAATAGACCCAGCGAGTCACGCTTACCGGGGAAAAACGAAGCGGAACGAGGTCATGTTCCTGGAGGGAGGCCACCTCTATGTCTATTTTACATACGGGATGCATTTTTGTTCGAATGTCGTGACGGAAAGGCGGGGGAAGGGACGAGCAATCCTCCTGCGGGCGCTCGAGCCTTTGAGGGGAATGTCAACCATGGTGAAGAACAGGGGAGGTGTCGAGGATGACACCAAGTTAACGAGCGGCCCCGCCAGGTTGTGTCAGGCCCTTGCGATCGGGCGCAAGGAGAACGGAATCGACTTGACCGGGAGCGAGATTTACATCGGAAGAGGGGCGAAAATCGCGAGCTCGCGAATCGGGCGCACACGCCGGATCGGGATACGCAAAGGTGCAGAAAAGCCGTGGCGATTCCACGTCAAGGGAAGCCGGTTCGTTTCAAGGCCGTAGACTTCTTCCCGGGAGATCCCCCCTAAACGCGTGAGACCCCGGCGCATGCGGCTGCACCGGGGTTTCTCACTTCGCCTCACCTCTTCCCTAATCCACAAGGCATAGGAGGAGGCTGTTCTTACCTTAGGAGGACCATCTTCATCGTGCTCAGAAAAACATTCTTGTTATTGGTCGTTACCTCGAGCCGGTAGAAATAAACCCCGCTCGCCGACCCTCCACTATTCCATACTACGGATTTAAACCCGGAAGGTTGCACCTCGTCGATGGGGGTCGCGACGAGTTGCCCGAGTATGTTATAGATCCGCAAAGCCACCCTGCCACCCTCTGGAAGCTCGTAGCGGATTGTGGTGCTCGGATTGAACGGGTTCGGAAAGTTCTGCCGGAGGGCAAATTCGACGGGTATTTCGCGGCGCGGAACCGGCGAAAGCACGAGCAATATCGCGGACGACGGATCATCGACCGTCACGCTTCCCGTGCCGTGAAGCGGCCGGGAAACTCCTCCCACCCGGATAGCGCCGGTGTAGCTCTCATCCTTGATTTGCCATCGGATCGTCACGGGATAAAGCGCCGAGGTAATTTTTATGGGGACTACCTTCTCATTCTTCCGATCGGCAACTTCGACCATCCGGTTGGTCGAGAGCCGGACATCGCAGACCCCCTCAGGAGGCAGCGGCGGCAACTCGAACTGCGCCGGATCGACGTTTCCTCCAAAGTAGATTTCATGCCCGGTGCCCGAGTTGTCGGAAATTGTAAGCGCATTCAGGTCGTTCAATGCTGCGAGAGGAGAAACTGTTTTTGCCGAGGCGACCGCATTGGCATCGAGGAAAATCGACCCGTCGGCGTTCGCCTTTATCCAGTAAGCCCGCATCGCGCTCAGTGTGGCCGCGGGTTTGTATCCCCGGCTGTAGCCGAAGAACTGACTCGCCAGCAGGCCGGGCGAGGAGGGGATGACGGTGGATGCGCTGACAGCGTAGCTGAGAGCACCGATCAGATTCCATCCTTTTTTGACGATGACGGGTGCAGTCTCCTGGTCGTTCCCGAGAATCGCGATCGCCCGTCTTGACGGATATTTCAGCCAGTAGCCCGTCTGAGGCGCAAGGGTTGTCTGTATCTGGTACGAGCCGTTGTAGTTGTACGCCCTGGAAATCGCCCCCGGGAAGACGGTGTCCTTGGTGGTATTCTCCGGCACCACGGGGAGCGCGACCATATTCCAGCCGTCCACGACAGAATCCACGGCGACGGGTCCGCGGGCGAGAACAAGAGAATCCTCGACGACGGCCGAATCGACTTCGGAGGGTTCATACCTGAGAGAAAGTTCTGCCTGGAACCGGTTCTCAGGCGACGCTCCGGTCTTCCCTAGCCCTCCCCCTCCGCCGCCCCGGGCCCTGACCGAATAGATCCGTTTCACTTTCGGCTTGAAATTGGGATCGTAGAGTATACTGCCCGTCTTCCTGAGGGCCAGAGATGAGCCCGGGATCCCGATGACGTACTTCGTGGACTGTTGAACGGGATATGCACGGATCGTGTGGTCTGTGACGCTTCGCTGGCTTACGGGGACGGGTTCCCAGTTCAACTCGAAGGCCCGGGGCGTTGATCCTGCCTTGACGGTCATGTCCATCAGATCCGGGTACGTCGACCCGACGTCGAACCGGACAAATGAACCGGAACTCTCGAAGCGGTATTGGTCTGATGCGTCGACCTGAATTTTCCGGCTTATTGTGCCCCCCTCAACTTTTCCGTCCCCCTGGATCGACTGCGGATCGGCATTTGTAACCTCGACAGTATCGTTGTCGTTGACATCAAGCCTCTTGAGAACGGTGAGAGTGTTCTCCACGGATATTCCGCCGGCCGATCTCATGACCGACGAGGAATCGAATATCAGGTCATAGTAGTTTCCGAAAACGTCCCCCGTTCCCCTGAATGAGGCGCTCGAGTTCCCAAGATCGATGAAGGATCCGGCGACGGCGCTGACGGACGAGGATCCGGATGCGTTCGAGAGAAAGCCCGGGATGACAATGAACCCTCCTCCGAACAGATAGTTACCGTGTGTTCCCTTCGCGTTGATATATCCGCCAGCCTGACGCGTCACCGGCCCTTTCACAACAAACTGCCTTACAGAATCCCTCACTGTTAATGTGTCGGCGAGATACAGGCTTGCTATGGCAACAATATCCTGCCGGTGAAATATGACCGGGTCGGGATGAATGGAGTTAGGGCTAATCAGAACATGATGAAATTTGAGGGGAGCGATCCCGAGGCTCCAGTTTGCCCCGTTATTCCAATTGCTATCGACGGCTCCCGTCCACGTATCCGTCTGCACTGGACCGACAATCGTGGCCGAGCAATAAATGCCCGCTCCCACCGAGAATCCCACAAAGCCAAATCCCGGGATCTGAGCGAAACTTATGTCCTTGAGATAGGCTGCGGACGATGTATCCCTGCTCCAGGACAATCCGCCGTTCGTCGTGAACGCCAGCGCACCGAACGCGGGGACGGGCACGTAAGGATTGATGGCCGGGTCGATACGGGACGAACCGACCACAAAACCGACTGCCGAACTGATAAAGAAGACATTTTCGAACGAGGCATTCAGAGCTGAGGAAAAGTATGGGTGTCCTGTTTCCTCGGACCAGCTCGTGCCGCCGTTTGTCGTCTGGAGGATCAGCGGTTGCGCGGAGGGATATATCCCTTTCATCCCCACGGCCCAGCCGTGGGAAATATCCCTGAAGAAGATCCCCTTAAACGAACCCGCGAACGGTAGGAGGCTATCCGTCCACGACAAGCCGCCGTCGGTGGTCTGGGCGATGCCAGGCACAAACGAAGGATAGGAGCCTGTATCTCCTACGGCCCAGCCATGATTGGCGTCGACGAAGCACATGTTATAGAGATGGCCACGGGTGCCCGGCGTAAAGAGACTCTCCTGGATTGCCCACGTGTCGCCTCCGTTGGTTGTACGGTATATTCCGGGGACATCGTTGGGGTAATTTACCTGTCCGTAGAAACCGCCCGTGCCCACAACGATACCCGTCTCGGCATTGAAGAAATGCACGGCGTTATTGGAAGACGACCCGGTGTTCCTGTCCGCCCATGAAACGCCGCCGTCGTATGTTCGCAGAATCTTTCCCAAATCGCCGACGACCCACCCGGTATCGTTATTGATGAAATGAACGCCGCGGTATCCGTGAAATTGGTCCTCGTGGACGTTGCTCCAGGGATAGCCGGAGAGCGCGGCCCAGCTCTGGCCGCCGTTTGTGGTCCGGACGATTGCGGAATTCTCGCCGACCACCCATCCGTGCTTTTCGTCACTGAACGAGACCGATTTATACGAGCCCGACGCCCCGTATGCCACCGTTGTCCAGTCGTCGCCGGCATTTGTGGTCCTCGCGATGACTCCTCCATACCCCACCGCTATCGCCGTAGTATTGTTTACGAAAACGAGCCCGTAATAGAGTATGTCACGCTCAGTCTGTCCGCGGGGAGGCCAGAGGTGCCAGCCCGACCCGAAATTCTCGGTCGTTCGCCAGAGACGGTATTCGGATCCCACAAGAATAGTGTCTTTATTCCAGGCCGCGAAACATTGAAAATTCTTCACAAGGGAATCGCTGTTGGAGATAAAATTCTGTGACCAGTTCGAACCGCTATCCGAGCTAATGAAGAATGAGACGTTGTCAAGAACTATGACTTTGGCAGTGTCAATGAATCTAACCTGCCGCGGCGAAATAGGGAAATTTCCCAGGGGCGTCCAGCTGGTCCCGCCGTTCTTCGTCCGAAGAAGGTCTCCGTTAGCAGCGGAGGCAATTCCTAGTCCGGCTATGACGGGGCTGAACGAAACCCCTACGATCCTCGAAGAAGTCGGAGACGAGATGGAATTCCAGCTGCTGCCCGAATTCGAGCTGTAGAGAATCGTCCCCGAATCCCCGACCGCGACTGCACCGCCGGTACCGTTCACCGGATTATCAATTCCGTTGAATGAGATTCCATAGAGATTACGGGTTGAGCCGCTGGTGGCTTTCGACCACGAGGTGCCGCCGTTTGTCGTCCGCACGATCGTTCCATTGGTACCGACTGCAATCGCAGTGGGGAAATTCTGCAGGGGCGGCACCGTTTTCGAAAGGTACTTGTAGGCGAGGGCTTTGAATGTTTCAGTGGTTCCGCCCACATACGGGTGAAGCCGCCATGTCTGCCCTCCGTCGGAAGAGGTTACCATGGTTCCCCCGGTACCGACGGCCGTCAGGACACCCCCGACGCTCGTGATGGCATACAGATCGCCCCCGGTCGGATAGGGAAATACCGGTTGCCAGCTGGTCGTCGGATTTTGTGACAGAGCAAGGGTGGGCAGAATGGAAGCGAGCAGGAACATACGGACGCAACTGTACATGGAAAACCCTCCTATGAAGAAACGTACGGTGATTCGCACCTGTAAAATCCTGATGCGATTCGGGCCCCTAGCGCGGTGAGATCGCAAGCCCTTTGGGGATAGAGAGGAGGGCAGCATTTAATCTGCCTCTCCCCATCTCCTCTACTCCCTGATCCATATTCCGAGAGGAGTGATCGGTCAATCTGTAACCGCTTCTAGTACCTTATACAGGCAGTTGGGGAGGGTTGCAGAGAATTTTCAAAAAAAAATTCTTTGCAGGGGGGTGTTCCTTAAGTCTACCGCCGGTGAATCAGCGGAAACCGGACTGTTTTAGGGATTCCTGGCGGGGTTTCGATTTTTGGTTTGTGAGAACGAGGACGCCGTTTGGGTTTCTATTGGCGACTGCGATGTCGAGAGCCCCGTCACCGTTCCAGTCGCCGCAGGCGAGGCGCAGATTCATGGGGCTTGTCGGTATAGTGCCTCCAGAGATGAAATTCCCGTGACCGTCATTCCGGAGAATTGTAACACCGCCGGGGGAAAATATCGACACGGCGAGGTCGAGGTCGCCGTCGGCGTCAAAGTCCCCGCAGACGACCCAGAATGGCCTCCCCTTGGTAAAAAAAGTCTGTGAATGGCGGAAGTGTCCCGTGCCGTCGTTTTTCAAGATCGAGACGCTCACCATATTGTGATTCACAACGGCGAGGTCCAGAAAACCGTCCCCGTCGAAATCGCCGGCCGCAATCGATAGCGGGTTGCTCCCCACATCAACCGAGGACGCTTCGCTAAAAATCCCTTTTCCATCGTTGGTGAAAATCGTCACATTGTTGAGACTGAAATTGACGACTGCAAAGTCGATATCCCCGTCGTTATCGAAATCCCCTACGCAGATGGCGCTGGGCATCACCCCGGAGGGGAGCGCCTGGGATTTCGTGAAAGACCCGGTGCCGTCATTCGTGAGCACCGCAACGTCGTTCCCCCATTGATTGGGGAGAGCTATATCGAGGTTTCCGTCGCCGTTGAAATCCGCGATGGCGACATCGTACGGTATGTAGCCGGGTTCGATCCGTGACCGGGTCGTCAGGTTACCGTGGCCGTCGTTGTGAAGTATATAGAGATCGCTGGCATTCCAGTGAACTGCCGCGACGTCCGCAAATCCATCGGCGTCGATATCGATGGGGAAAGCGTCGAGCGTATTCATGCCGGTCTCGACAGTCTGATGGAGGGTGAACGAGCCGTGTCCGTCGTTCCTGAGAGTGGAGATGCTGCTACCCCGGCCGTTGGAGCTGACAAGGTCGAGGGCGCCGTCGGAGTCCAGATCGCATGCGGCAACCGAATTTATCTCGGAGCCGACCGGGACGCGTTGCGTCTCGGCAAAGGTGCCCGTCCCCCGTTCAGCTCGAATCGTAAAGCTCCACACAAAAGGCCGCAGCATGGGAGTGCCGGATGAATCTGTCAGACCCGTCGTCAGAATAACGGTCACCACCTCGCCGACCGCAAAAGGCGACCGCGCGCTGATCGTAAGGGTTCGGGTGGCTGCGTCATAAGCGACCCAGTTGTTGAGGTGAAACCCGCTGAGACTCCCGACCACGCGTATTGTCTGTCCGGCGGCAGCCGCGGGAGTGATTGGATCATCAAACGTCACAGCGATCCGGGAATTTTTTTGGACATTGAGCGCGTTCTGGCCGGGCGAGACTTTTTTCACATGGAGGGCCTCGGAAGGGGTGATCCACGCCAGGACAAGAAAGACAGCCACGGCCGTCTTCATGGCAGGGGTTTAAGGGCCGACTTATAGTACTTATTCATCGTCGGCTCGTTCACAAATTTTTCCCCATCCCAATACTGAATCGACGTCCGGAGCGAGTCCAGGATGCTCTCGGTGATCTTCCGGAGCGTCAGCTCCTCGGACTGGAGCCTGCGCGCGTATTGCAGATTCGGCTCGGTGGCGAGCACCTTCGTGCAGCGCATCGTCGAATCGAGGTAAAAATTGAGCGCAAAAGACGTTCCGTTTTTGAAGTGATCGGATACGATCAGTTCAAGAGTCCCGTCGGACTTGAAGTACATCACCTCGCCCGCGGTAGAGAGAAAATCTTTTGATTTTTCCAGGCCGCTCCGAGGGAAGAGGAGATAGTATTTTTCAAGACCCTGCGGAACTCCCGAGGGAGCGAATTCGGGCGGAACGGGGGCCACCCCCTTGATCGCACGCGGATCAAGCACGAGGAGGGGTGCGGCGCCGGCGAACGCGTTGGAACTTGTCAGGAAAATCTCCTCGACGCCGTCGCCGTCGATATCCCTGTGGGCCATGTACTCGACATTCCCCGGGTGCCAGAACTCTCCCAGAAAATCGCCCGTTTTTGCGTCCAGACGGATGATCACGTTGGGATAGCGCTTGGCATGTTCCAGCTCGGCAATAATATCGAGGTGACCGTCCCGGTCAAAATCGCCGACGACCATCGAGTTAAAGAAGTAGTTATCGACGAAAGATTCCGACCCAAAACTGATATTCCGATGATACTGATACTTCCACCGCTCTGAGCCGTCCGGGTTGTAGCAGAACACGGCATTCAGAGTCGGATTATCGTAGATGCCGCCATAGATGCAGAAAACTTCGTTCTTTCCATCGCCGTCCGCGTCGGCGGTAAAAATCGATCGGCGGTTCAGCGGCCATTTGGCAAGTTCGATGTCCCACCCCTTCTCGACATGTTTACGCCAGAGCTCTTCGCCGTCCTTGTTATAGACGACGAGGAATTCATCCTTCGGGCGCGCATACGAAGGATTCAGATCCTTGGGCGCCTTGCCGGGGTAGAGAAGCACGAGCGCAAGAACGATGGCCGCGGCAAGGCTCATGACGGAGTAAGCGGGATGGCGGATGGCGAACAGAACGACGCGGGCCGGAAGCGTGACAGGCATGCGCAATGTTTCAAAAGGCGCGACGCGCATATTCCTGAGCGTGATCGCCTCCGGGTTTTCCACAGTCCGCTCGCGGCGGATTTCGGAGAATTCGTCGTAATAGGACTTGATCTGTTGCCTCAGCGCGTCGCAACCGGGGCATTCCTTCAGATGCGCCTCAATCGCGGGGTCCGTCCCCCCGTCCGCCCTGAGGACATAACGCTCCAGTATCTTTTCTTCGATATGCTTCATATGCGCTTTATCAGTAAACTAACCGGTGACAATGGCAACGGAGATCACTCAGATTTCAGTTCCTTTCGGATGCGTTCCCGGCCGACCTTGGCAAAATATTCAAGCGTGATCCGGTGATTTTTCCTGTACTCCCCGGGAGTGAGCTCGGGCATTTTTGCCCTCAGATGCTCGTAAAAAGTAAATCCGTCCGGATTATCATCGGCGAGAAACCCCTGGAGTATATCATCCATGGCGTCCAGGTATTTTGCAAAAATCTCCTCGCTGCACTTCCCCTTCCCGACATAGCCTGGATGCAGTTCGGCCCACATTTCCCCCCGAATTTTTGTGATAATTTTGCCCAGACGCTCTCTCTCCAGGCGTTCCTCAGCAACGTTGGGTTGGGACGCCTCCTCCCCGCCCAACTCATAGATTTCCTTGAACATCAGGGCTGCGGTCATCATAAGTACCGATCTCTGGCAATCGTTCTGGTCGATGAGGACGGACCGGAGTTTGGAGAGCATCGTCGGGACATTGTCGTGCAAAAGAACGGCGAGAGAGAAGGCACGCTGGATCTGATCTGGTGCCAGGGGGGGCAGATGAAAGAGCGGGTCGGCTCCGGCAGGGACGAGGAAGACATCGCCGAATCTCGTCGTCTGCTCGAACAGTGACCTGGTTTCCAGCGCTTTCTTCATGTTCCTGAGAATTTTTCCGAGCGCGGGATCCGCCTCGGAATAAAGCCTGATGATGCCGTTATTAATCTTGGCGAAGACGAGATGGCGGAGGGTGACGATGAGGCCATCGGCATCGCCGGATTCCCAATCGGGAAGCTGAGCGTCGAAAAACTTACGGATGGACTGGAAATTCCCCTGATCATCGCGTGCGAAAAGGTCGGCGAGGCAATCATAGACCGCATCATGTTCATTGAGACGGATCGAGGCGAGGTTAAGCTTGCCCTGATGAATCTTTTTCCGAAGAAAAGGAAGAGCGAGATCGTGACAAAGAAGGACGAATTCCCGCAGGTCGAGCGGGGTGTATGCGCCGGTCAGGATTGCCTTGAAAACCGGGATGAGGCGTGTTTTATCTTTCTGTGAGAAACCCGCCATGGTAGGTTTCGGCAAGGTAGGGATTTCCTACGAGAGTTTCAATTCCCCCTTCAGAAACATCCCCGTATAGGAGCGTCGGTTCCTGGCAACCGCTTCTGGAGTTCCCTCGGCGATGATTTCACCCCCCTCCTTCCCCCCTTCCGGTCCCAGGTCGATGATCCAGTCGGCCGTCTTGATCACGTCGAGATTATGCTCGGTGACGACGACGGTATTTCCCTTATCGACGAGCTTATTCAGAACCGAGAGGAGCATCCGGATATCCTCAAAATGAAGCCCGGTCGTGGGCTCATCAAGGATATAGAGAGTTTTTCCGGTCCCCACCTTGGAGAGTTCTGTTGAGAGTTTGACCCTCTGGGCTTCCCCGCCGGAGAGGGTTGTTGCCTGCTGGCCGAGCCTGATATAACCGAGGCCGACATCTCGCAGGGTTTCGAGCTTTCGGCGGAGGCGGGGGATTTCGCTGAAAAAAGTGACGGCCTCCTCGACGGTCATATTCAAAACATCTGCGATGGATTTCGATTTGAACAGAATCTCGAGCGTCTCCCTGTTATATCTTTTTCCCTTGCAGACTTCGCAGAGGACATAGACGTCGGGCAGGAAATTCATTTCAATTTTCCGGACTCCGTCCCCCTGGCATTCTTCGCAGCGTCCCCCCTTCACGTTGAAGCTGAACCGGCCCACCTTATAGCCCCGTATCTTCGCCTCGGGAAGTTGCGCATAGAGATCCCGGATATACGTGAATAAGCCGGTATAAGTCGCCGGGTTTGAGCGGGGAGTACGTCCGATGGGGGACTGGTCGATCTCTATCACCTTGTCGACATAGGCGAGGCCGTCAATGGAACCGTAGGGGAGCGGGACGTCTTTTGACTTATAAAACTTTCTGGACAAAATCCGGTAAAGGGTTTCTGAAATAAGCGTCGATTTCCCCGAGCCGCTCACCCCCGTGATGCACACGAATTTTCCCAGGGGGACCGCGAGCGTCACCGATTTCAGGTTATTCCCCCGGGCACCCCGGAGCCTAATGACATTGCCCGAACCGTCCCGCCGGCTCCTGGGAAGTTCGATGATTCTCTTCCCGGTTATATATTCGGCAGTCGACGACGAAGCGCCGTCATATTTTCCCATCCGGAGCCGGGAGGGTTTCCCTGTCGCGACGACATGGCCTCCGTGTTCGCCGGCGCCGGGTCCGAGGTCGACAAGGTAATCGGCGGAGCGGATCATCTCCCTGTCATGCTCGACGACGATGGCCGTGTTACCCATATCCCTCAGCTCCTTGAGGCTGTCGATCAGCTTCACGTTATCCCGCTGGTGAAGTCCGATGCTCGGTTCGTCGAGGATGTAGAGGACGCCGACGAGGCGTGAGCCGATCTGGGTGGCAAGCCGTATGCGCTGCGCTTCTCCTCCGGAAAGGGTGCGCGCGGAGCGGTCAAGCGTGAGGTAATCGAGGCCGACGTTGAGGAGAAAACCGAGCCGCTGCGTTATTTCCTTCAAAACCTGCCGGGCGATCTCCATCTGGCGGGCGCTCAGGTGCAGTTGTGAGAAAAAACCGAAAGCCTCCCGGATTGAGAATTGCACCAGATCGCGGATATTGACTTCACGGGCGGTTTCGGAGTCGACAAGGCGGACGGCGAGGCTCTCGCGGCGCAACCGTCCTCCCCCGCACAGGGGACAGGCTTTCGTGCGCATATAAGACTCCACCCATTGCCGGATTCCCTCGGAGGAGGTCTGGTCGTAGTAATGCTTCAGCATCTTCAGCAGACCCTCGAACCGCTGCCGGTACGTGGCGATGCGGCCCGTCGAGTAGGTGTAACGAATGTCGAATTTTTCATTCCCTCCCCCTTTGATGAGGACATCGACAAAGTTCTTTGGAAGCTGGGAAAGGGGTTGGTCGAGATCCGCCTGGAATCTTGAAGCCACCGCCCGGACCTGTCGCCAGAGCCATGTGTCGCGCGGCTTTCCGAGCGGAGCGAGCCCCTCCTGGTTAATGGAAAGTGAGCGGTTCGGCATGATGAGGTCCAGATCGAACTCCTTTGTTTCGCCGAGCCCGCTGCAGGAAGGGCATGAGCCATAGGGCGAATTGAACGAAAAAGAATTCGGAGCGGGCTCATCATAGCTTATCCCGCAGTAGAGGCAGGCGAGATGCTGGCTGAAAAGCTGTTCCTTGGCTCCGGAGTCGATGATGACCAGCCCGGACCCCATCCGGAGAGCTGTTTCGATGGAATCAGCAATGCGGCTGCGCATATCTCCCTTCACGGAGAGCCGATCCACGACGATCTCGATATTATGCACCTTATAGCGGTCGACCTGCATCCCCCGCGAAATCTCTCTGATCTCGCCGTCGACCCTCGCGCGAAGGAAGCCTTCCCGAAGGATTTCCTCAAAAAGTTCACGGTAATGGCCTTTTCGCCCCCGGATGACGGGCGCAAGGATGTGGATCTTCGAGCCGGAAGAGTACGACATGACGGCATCGATGATCTGGTCGACTGATTGCCTCTGGACTCTCCGGCCGCAATTGTAACAATGCTGGATCCCGACCCGGGCAAAAAGGAGTCTCAGGTAGTCGTAGATCTCGGTGACGGTACCGACTGTGGAGCGGGGGTTATGGGAGACCGACTTTTGCTCTATCGATATCGCGGGGCTCAACCCCTCGATTTTATCGACATCGGGCCTTTCCATGAGGCCGAGAAACTGGCGGGCGTACGCGGAGAGGCTTTCGACATACCGTCTCTGCCCCTCGGCGTAAATCGTATCGAACGCAAGACTCGATTTGCCGGAGCCGGAGAGGCCCGTGATGACTATCAGTTTATCGCGGGGCATCTCCACGTCGATATTTTTCAGATTATGGACGCGGGCGCCCTTGACGACGAGCGTTTCCAAAGTTTTCCAAGGGAAAAAGTGAGAAGGGAACGAGACCTTCGATGTCAATTTATCGAATGGGCCAGAAACATGCAATTACAGGGCGATCCCGCGTGCGGGCGCCTTCAGTTCCCCGTAGCGAACGAGAGCGAAAGAGGAAGGGTCTGGTGCCTTCTTGCCATGTCACCTTCATGGCACAAAAGCCCCTGGATCCGGCCTCGATCGGTGCTATCGTCCATCGTCGGCCATGTTCGCAAAGTCACTGCCCGCGGACAAACTTCGTTGGTTTTTCGATCACGAGTTGTTAGTTTTGACAATCAGATATATTCTTCTTAGTTTCAGTCGTTTCGTTCATTTCGATTCTCGATTTTCGGGGGTAGAGGAGAATCACGATCGGCCAACCCATATCCCAATAAACCATCTCACGTGGAGCGCGTCAATCATCCGCTTATCCTGTAATCGTTTCCTTGACAAATGCCCGAAGAAGTCATGTGGGAATGAACCAACAGATTGCTCAGTTGTGTCATACTCTTATCGACTGAATTTCCGGGCGTGATCAGTACGTGAAAAAACGGAACACTCAAAAAATCGGCTGGTGAATGCACCCCTATGATCGGCTCAACAATCTCGCACTATAGGATTGTGGAAAAACTCGGCGAAGCCGGGATGGGCATAGTTTACAAGGCGGAGGACTCAAGACTTAAGAGCCCTGTTGCGCTGAAGTTTCTGCCGAGAGACGTCACAGCCGATCCGGAAGCAAGAGAACGGTTCATTCACGAGGCGCGGGCGGCGCGAGCACTTGACCATCCGAACATCTGCACAATCTATGAAATCGGGGAGACCGAACATGGTCCCGAAGGGCCGGGGCAATTGTTCATCAGCATGGCATACTATGAAGGTGAGACGCTCGCAAAGAAAATCGCCCGGGGCCCTCTTGACGTAAAGGAAGCCGTCGAAATCGGGATTCAGATCTCGCAAGGATTATCAAAGGCGCATCAGTCCGGCATCATCCACCGTGACATCAAGCCTCAAAATATCATAGTGACCGGCGATGGCGTCGTGAAAATTCTCGATTTCGGAATCGCTAGATTCTCCGGTCAAACACGTCTCACCAAATTCGGTTCGATTGTCGGGACGGTCATATATATGTCACCCGAGCAAGCGCGCGGCGAGGAGGTCGATCAGCGGACCGACATCTGGTCGCTCGGCGTCATGATGTATGAGATGATGACCGGAAAGCTTCCGTTTCCCGGCGAATATGAGCAGGCGATACTCTACCAGATCCTCCACGACGACCCAGTGCCGATTCTAAAGGTCCGTCCGGAGGTCCCGTTGAAATTGGTCGGGATTGCCGGTAGAGCAATGCAGCGGAACGCTCGCAATCGATACCAACGAATTCAGGATATGATCACGGACCTCAAGAAGATTGCGACGGAGCTTGAGACTTCCACCCTGAAACTCCATCCGATCAGGGCAATGATCTATCGGGTAAAGCGAAGTCACCTATATGTTGGGGGAATCGGTCTCGCTGTGTTGGTTGCTGCCATAAGCTTGTTCTTATTTCCACGACACTCTTATGGGATCGATCTTGCAGTATTGCCGTTCGTCAATGAGAGCGCGGATACAACCCTCGAGTACTTCAGCGATGGAGTTGCAGAAAGCATCATTGACAATCTTTCTCGATTGCCCAATGTGAGGGTGACGGCGTTCAGCTCCGTGATAGGATACAAGCACCGGCTGATTGACCCGCAGGCAGTCAGCAAGGATTTAAACGGCGTCCGTGCCGTGCTGATGAGCAGAGTTCTCAGCCGAGGGGACGAGATTTCAATCAAGACCGAACTTGTGGACACCCATGACAAGAGTCAGATCTGGGGAGATCACTACAACCGAAAGCTTGCCGATATCTTTTCTGTTCAAGAGGAAATTGCGAACAATATTCTGCAGAATTTGAGGGTGAGGTTGACCGGCGAAGAGCGGCAAAAGCTCACCAGACGTTATACTGAGAACACTGAAGCGTACCAATTCTATCTGAAAGGTCGCTATGAAATTAATTGCACGGGGCCAAACGGATCTAGCAAAGGAGTAGAATTTTTCCAAAAGGCAATCGAGATAGACCCATCATATGCCTCAGCGTACGTTGGACTTGCTGAAGCATACCTTCTAGTCTCCGGTGAACTGATGCCCGCGAGGGAGGCAGTACCGAAGATACGGGCGGCTGCAACAAAAGCTCTGGAGATAGACAGTTCCCTCGGTGAGGCGCATGGCCCGCTCGGCTATGTAAAGGTGTTTTCCGATTGGAAGTTTGCAGATGGCGAGAGTGAATTCAGAAAGGCCATCGAACTTAACCCCGGATACGCGTGGTCTTACATGGAATACGCTTATGCCCTGCTCGCGATGGGACGGTTCGAGGAGGCGATCAAGCAGAATAGGCTTGCCTACCAGCGTGATCCGCTGTCAAATCTTTTAGGTCAGCAGTTGGCGCTCTCGTACTTCCATTTAGGTCGGAGTGATCTTGCCCTTGAACAGCTGCAGGTCACACCCTGGGTCTGGCTATCAGGACTGATTGATGAACAGAAAGGGTTTTATGACAAAGCCGTTTCTCACTACCTCGCCGGATCAGAATTCTGGTCAAGTCCTGCTGACACAGTGGAACTGCGACGTGCGTTCTCACATTCGGGCTGGAATGGATTTGTGCTGAAGTCTATCGAGCTTTATCTCGAGAAGGAGGGCTACCACTATCCCTGGACACTTTCCGTATTGTATGCACGGGCGGGGGATAATGACAAAGCATTCGAATATCTCAACAAGGGAATTGAGGAGGGTGACGACCACTTGCCATGGGTCAAGGTCGATCCGCGGTTCAAAAATCTGCGCTCAGACACACGCTACGGTGTGTTTTTGAGGAAGTTAGGAATGGAGTGAATAACCGAGTCAGGAATCGACCGAATGATGTGTACTGACTCCTTATTTCGCTGGATCAGCCATCCACGGGCTCATTGTCTCATTGAACAACATTAGCAACTCTCCGAGGGCAGAAAGAGGACATTGGGAGACCATCCTTTCCGATAATAGTTTCGTAGATTTGATGACGGCCTAAGCCGTATCACCGACTTTGAGCTGAGGATCCTCAACTGCAGTGATCCTGCCTTATGATCTGTTCCGAGCACTGAACTTCATAATTCAATTGTCACGATGTGAAAAATGGGGTGAGATTCATGCGATAAACGAGTGCAAATTTGTTCACTTTACTCAAGAAATACAAGTATCAGTCAATCTGAATGATGCTAAAACTTAGTCAATCAAATTTCTTTCAAGTGCTGCTGTTCTGATCGCTATCCACTCTGCCACAAATTCCTGTCCGCGCTTCTGGACTGTAGTGCCTCGTTAATATGCTCGGGACGAATATCGGTTGAAGCCGCGAGGTCAGCAATGGTGCGTGCCACCTTCAAAATGCAATCATAAGCTCGCGCGGAAAGCCCCAGTTTCGTAATTGCCATTCTTAACAACTCTTCTTCCGCTGAATCGAGCCTACACTAGCTCTGAATATCTTGCGACTGCATATCAGAAGGGCATAACGTGTTAAATTTCAGGACAATGGTAACGTGAAGTAGAATCTGGTCCCAACATGCTCACGACTCTCCACGTGAATATCCTCGCCGTGGAGCGTCAATATCTTCTTCACAATCGCCAGCCCCAGACCTGTGCCATCATTGGCTGAGCGGTTACTTCGGGCCCGGTAAAAACGGTCAAACACGCTGGCAAGGTCCCTCGCAGGAATACCGCATCCTGTATCGGCAATATCAACGCGCAATTTGTCCTCAACGCGGGCTACGTGCAGGGTTATGCGTCCATTTGCTGCCGTGTAGTTGATGGCGTTTTCTATTAAGTTCTGCAATACTCGGTCGATCATCCCAATATCTGCTCGAACGAACGGAAGATCGTTGGGGAGAGACGTATCAATCTGAATATTATTCTTCTCCGCCCGCAGGTGAAACTTTTGCGCGACATCTTGGACGAGTTCCGAGAGCGAGAATGACTCCGGCTTTGGCAATGTCTGCCTTGCATCGAGTTTGCTCAACTCAAATAATTCTTGCACAAGCGCGTTGAGTTTGATCGTGCTCTCAAGAATCGTCTGAAGGTACTTTTGACGCTCACTGGTCGTAAGAGATGCGTCTTTAAGAATCACTGTTTCAACGTACCCCTGCATTGATGACAACGGGGTGCGGAGATCGTGCGAAACATTCGCAATAAGTTCCCGACGCAACGAATCGATTGCCGCAAGCTCATCAACATGCCGTTGAATCATTTCTGCCATCTGATTGAATGTGCGTGCGGCTGTGCCGATCTCATCATCGCTCACGTTACAAACCCGCTGTGAAAAGTTGCCGATACTGAATTCAGTCATTGCCTTTGTCAACCTGTATAAACGACGGGTGAGGAATCCGATGCTCAGCAAGCCGATGATCGCTGCGGCAATCAAACTGATGATGAGCGTTTTAACGCCGAGACGGAGAATGTAGTTTTGTTGAATAAACTGAAGAGCTGAATCATATTCCTCACCGCCTAAAATCACGTACACGTAGCCACCCTTTTTCTCATGAAAGACGAACGGAGCGGCGGTGAACACCTTTTCTTTATGGATACCTTTCGGATCTTCTCCCATCGTAAATTGTTTACCTTCTACAGCAAGAAATTTCTTAATGGGTTGGATGTCAATCTGATGAAGCTTCAAGTTCTCAAACGGCGTAGATGAGTAGAGGATGGTTCCCTGCTCATCGATGAGATACACCTCGACGCTCGGATTCATCTTGTTCACCTGTTCGAACACCTTTTGAATTTCACCTTGGTCAAGCGAGGTACTGCTGTACGATTGTAATAAATCTGCAACGAAGCTGGCAAAACGACGATGAAGCCGCTGATTTCCCTCCTGGAAGTACATTTCAGTAGAGAACAGCGTGATAAAGTTAAAGGCGATACCGAGAAGGAGAAGTAGCAGGAGGAAGACGGCGGAAATCTTCCAGTACAGACTCTTGAAAAAGAGTCTAGGCATTTCCTAACTCAATTTCTTCTACTTCGGCGCATCGGTATCCGACGCCCCAGACGGTGAGAATGTACTTCGGCTTGGATGGATCTGTTTCGATTTTTGTCCGAAGTCGGTTGATGTGTGAGTTCACGGTATGATCGTACCCGTCGAAGTGGTACCCCCACACGATGTCCAGAAGCTCCTGTCGAGAGTAGGTTCGGCCAGGATTCTGCATGAAGATTCGGAGCAGGTCAAATTCTTTAGCGGTCAGCTCGATCTTCTCACCCTTCAGAGTTACTCGTCGCTTGAGAGGATCAATTGCAATCTCTCCGATGGTTAGTGCGTTCATCTCGCCTTGCTGTTGCTCCTGCTTTGCAACCTCAACCCGGCGAAAGATCGCCTTAACTCGAGCCACGAGCTCACGCACACTGAACGGTTTCGTCAAGTAATCGTCGGCACCTAATTCAAGTCCGAGGACACGATCAAATTCCTCCGATCGAGCAGTCAGCATGAGAATTGGAATAGTCCTGTTCACAGATCGAATCTCTTTACAGACGTCAAGTCCGCTCATGCTGGGAAGCATAAGGTCAAGAATGATCAGGTCATGCCGTCCCGCCCACGCCTTCGTGAGCCCTTCGGCGCCGTCAGCAACCTTGTCGACAGCACATTCCAAATCCTTGAGGTGGATTTCCACCAGGTTGGCAATCGCTGTATCGTCTTCAATGATGAGTACTCGTTTCACCGTTGTCTGTATGAATTTTCGGTGCTCATTCTCGTATAAAGATAGGAAAATTTGTCACAAAAGTATCATGAGTGAAGGCCGGTTAAAATGCGTGGTGACTGGGTCGAGCCGCAATCGTTTCAACCTTTATTAAAATGTTAAGCTTCCGCAATAGTTTTGTGACGGTATATGCTACCTTGTGTATTCAGTTCACAACTCTCTCTCTGACATATCAAGGAGATCGATTATGAAACTCACCGCAGTTTTTCCATCGTTAGTGATCCTAGTGGTTGCTTCCGTCCCTGTGGCGCTTTTGGTTCTATCCGGTTGCTCGAGCAAGTCCGGCGATATGCACGCCTCGACGGATCCAGGAATAGGCTCTCAACAAAATCTTGCAAAAGAAACCGCTGGATCAGAGAGTGACGATGACACGGAGTCGGCGGATGACGATGCCCTTAAGATGTACGACGTGACGGTTGAGAATCTTACGACTGGTCAACCGTTTTCACCGGGCGTGATCGCAACCCATACAAAAAACGTCCATCTATTTCAAATTGGCGCTGCCGCTTCAGAGGGGATTCGGTTGATTGCCGAAAATGGCGATCCGAGCGTGGCGGAAACAGATCTGAAAACTCGCGCAGGTGTGTTCGACGTTGTTGTCATCAATGCGCCGATACATCGGGTGGGCGGTCCGGGACCCAATTCCCGAACATTCCGAATCACCACGGCAGATCAAGCAAAGCGTCTTTCCGTGGCTACGATGCTTATCTGCACTAACGATGGCTTCACAGGCCTTGATGGTGTAAAACTTCCTGGCGGCTATAAATCGAAGGTCTTCTACACAAATGGCTACGATGCTGGCACCGAAGCGAACGATGAACTCTCAACGAGCATCGTCGATCCATGTGGTTCAATCGGTCCCGTCTCCATGCCGCCAGACGGCAACAATCGCACCGCAACGAACGATGTCATCTCTCACCATCGGGGCATCCTCGGAGTAGGAAATCTAAGTCCCTCTCTGCACGGATGGCAGAATCCCGTGGCTCGAATAACTATTCAACGCGTGAAGTGACACGAAACAGTATGGTGAGAAGACCTTAGGCTGAGGAAGCAACCACTTAACGGCAGGGGACAATCCTGCTCTCAATCAGTAGTATCGAGAGGGCAGGATTTTTTTGTTTAAGTATCATTGGAGCAATATCATGGCGGAAACTATTGCTCAGTTGCGCTTGCCGCAGATCCCTGTCCAATCTCCTATACTGAATCGCTTCGCTGATGCGTTCGGGATGTGCATTGGTTGAACAGGCGAGATCGGCAATGGTTCTTGCAATCTTAAGGATGCGATCGTACGCGCGAGCAGAAAGTCCCACTTTGGTAATTGCCATCCTCAACAACTCCTCTCCGATCAAATCGAGCTTGCAATATTTCGGAATATCTTTCGACTGCATAGCAGAGTTGCAGCACATTCCTTTCCGTCCCGTGAATCTCTTCATCTGAATTTCTCTTTCGCCAACAACACGCTCTCGAATCTGCTAAGAAGCTTTGCCTGCTGCTTTGATGCTGGGGTCTTCATATTTCAGGGTGGGGCAGCTCAGCACCCTGAAATACGGTTCGGGGGTCAACCGGAATAAGAATGGAGTTTTGAGGGGTTGCTGTTGGCCCCGGTTGCCGAAGAATCCATGCGGGGAGAATACTGTTGGGATATTTTCCAAAGAAAATGAAAGGAGGAAGTGCTCGCATCGATCGGGCCGAGGCCGGCCGCGTCCGTATTCTGTGCGGGGATCGCTGTGGTATCAAACAATACATCTCCGACGGGACATGAGAGCATCACCGATGGTCTGATGGGGCTAACGTCCACGACCTAATTCAACCGAACTGCGACGAGGTTCGTGAAGTCCGCCAAACGGCCGGTCGCATTATTGGCAGGATTCGTATAGATGACGGTCGGCATTATCTCCGGGTCGGAGAGGGATGCGAGGCCTTCCCCCATCGGCCCTTCGGACCCGGCAGGCCCGGTGCAGCTCAGAGAAGTCGCGAGCACGACTATGATTACCAGATTCGATCTCACAAAATCTCTCCCTCACACGGTGTAAACGTTGCTCCTACGCAAAGCCGGTCAATGCTGCGAGCCCGGAGCGGGAAGACGCTGGACCGACGGGTTTCCGGTTAGAGGACGGACTCTTGTCTGCACACCGGACTTACCCCAATTTCTGCCGTTTGTGCAGATACTCGAAAAGGGCGACGTCGAAGGGGGTGGTGGTATCGAGCAGCGCGTAGTCGATTTTATTCTCCCGGCACTCCTTCTTGAGTTTTTCCAGGAACCGCTTCATTTCCTCCTGGTATGATTTCTGAATATGCCAGGGCTGCGTCGCGAGCTCTTCCGACGTTTCGATGTCCTTGAAGATGGCATCCCTGCCGAAGGCGAAGCTCCGTTCCATCGGATCGAGGATCTGGAGCACGATCACCTCATTTTTCTTGTGCCGGAAGTGACGGAGCGCCTTCATGACGTCGCCGGGCGAATCGAACAGATCGCTCATGACGATCACAAGTCCGCGGCGCCTGATGCGTTCGGCGACCTGATGAAGGGAATTTGCCGTCCGGGTCTTCTGGCCGGGGGTCAGGTTTTGAAGCTGCCTCAGGATCTCCGTGAGATAGCCCTTCGTCGCGTGCGGAGGCATATAGGTCCGGACATTCTCGTCGTATGTTGTGAGGCCGACGGCATCGCGTTGCTGGACCATGAGGTGGGCGAGTGCGGCGCTGATGTAGCAGGCGTACTCAAGCTTGGTGGGATGTCCTTCCGAAGCGTAGGCCATCGACTTGCTTGCGTCGACGATGAGATACGACTTGAGATTCGTCTCCTCCTCAAATTGTTTGATGTAGTAGCGGTCCGTCCTTCCGAATATCTTCCAGTCGATATGTTTCACCTCGTCGCCCGGCATATACTGCCGGTGCTCGGCGAATTCGACGCTGAAGCCGTGGTAGGGGCTTTTGTGGAGCCCCGTGATGAACCCCTCGACGACGAGGCGCGCCACCAGTTCCATATTGGCGAGCTTGGCGACGACCTCCGGCCGTAAAAACTTTCGGTAGTCCTGGGGGGTCACTGCCTTCCGGCCCGCCCGGAATCGCCCGAGCTCACCCTCGGTTCGAGCGCTGCCCCGGGATCTTTCCCGAGAGTTTCGAGCTCGAACTTCGCGGATGCCGCGAGCTCGTGATGGGGATAGTGTGAAAGGAAAATTTCATAAACCGATCTCGCGCTGTCCAGCTGATGGAGATCGTTATTGTACAGAAAACCCGAGAGAAAAAGCATCGTAGGGGCCTGTTTGCTCTCGGGGAACATGAGATAGTAACGGCGGTAGGCTCGAACCGCCTTGGGAACATCCTTGGCGCCATTCGTGTAAATGTCTGCAAGCCGGACGAGCGAGCTCTCCGCGTAAGGGCGTGAGGGGAATCTGTCGACAATGTCTTCAAACCGCTCGGCGGCGAGCTGATAGTTTTTCCGGGATTCCGCCTCGCGCCCTTCTTTGTATAACAGCGCTTCGTCCTTGCGCGAACAGGATGCAATCACCAGGGCGAAGAGAAAAAGTTTTTTCATAAATCCTCTCGTGAGATATTTTCATTTGACTCCTGAGGCGTGAGACTCCGTCGTCTCATCCGCGAAATGAAAAATCCGTCGGTCCCGTGAATATGGGGAAGCAGAGTCACGTCCGGCCTTCCCGGGAAGAGCGTCGATTCGGAGGTGTCGGCAAAAAAGTCCGGATTGCCGGAAAGAAAATGTTCGACAACATCCTCGTTCTCCCTCTTGAATAGCGAGCAGGTGGCGTAGACGATTCTTCCCCCGGGCTTGACAAAGCGGGCGCTGCGCGCGAGGATTTCCCGCTGCCTGGCGGCGCTGCGATCGACGAGCGATTCGGGGATCCATTTCAGGGCGGGATTGCGGCGAATAGTTCCCGAACCGCTGCACGGGGCATCGACGAGCACAGCATCGGCCAGTTTGTCCGGCTCAACCTGCCGCATCGCCTTGACTATGGAGGCACCCTGCCTGCGGGCCCGTCGCCCGAGCTCTTCCAGGCGGTGCGGATCGATGTCGAGCGAGAGGATCTCACCCGAATGCCTCATGAGATCTGCCAGGTGGAGTGATTTCCCGCCTGTCCCCGCGCAACTGTCGATGACGGTTTCGCCCGGGGAGGGGTCAGCGACGAGAGAAACGACCTGGCTCCCCTCATCCTGTATCTCAAACCAGCCATCCTTAAAAGTTTGAGAGGATCCCACGGAAAACCTTCGCATTGCCGTGAGGCCTGCCGGAGACAGTCTCGTCGGCTCACTTTCAATTCCCTCACCCTGTAATCTGGAGCGGCACTCTTCCCGCGTCGCCCTTGAAAAATTCACGCGCAGAGTAACGGGGGCGGGGGCGTTCAGCTCGTGGAGAAGTCCCTCCGTTCCAGCGCCATAGCGGGCCTCCCATTCCCCGACCATCCAGTCCTGGAAAGAGTAGCGTACGCCGAGTGTTTCGGGGTCGTCTTTGTCAAGAAAATCAAAGCCCCCGTGTGCCCGGATCCAGCTCAGAAACACTTCCATATCCAGATCCGGGAGTTTTTCAACCCAGACTGATCTCGGAATCTGGAATGGGGGAGCTTCCGGCGGGTGGATGATTCCAGAGGCAGCCAGGAGCGGGATCAAGCGACCGGGGCCCTCCGTGAACTCCTTGCCCGACGTTTTTGCAAACTGCTGCAGCAGGGCCTCGGCGCCCCGGCGGTAGCGTAGGAGGTTGAAGACCGATTCGGCGATGACGCGGCGGTCATGGGATCCCAGATATGTCCTTGACCGGAAGAAATCGGAGACGATGCGATCCGGTGGATGGTGGTTATTATTGATCCGGCCTAGGAGCTCGAGCATATGGCCGGTCAGTGACGAGGGATTCATACTGATGCGACGGGCTCGGCCATGCCGGAGCACATGAATGCGCGGGCCATGCGGGGGGTGTTATAGGATAAGCCGACGGACCCCTCACGGTTCATCACGATCACTCCGCCAAAACCCTCCGCTTTGACCTTAAGAATCTCGATGCCTCGCGAGGCGGCGGCCTGCGGATCATGCCCGTTCGTGTCCATGATATCGATGATAGTCTTCGAAAGGACCACCTTGATAATCGCCTCCCCCCAGCCCGTGGCGGAGACTCCTCCGACGGCGGAATCCGCATAGGAGCCGCAGCCGATGAGGGGTGAATCGCCGACGCGACCCGGATATCTGTTCAGCGTACCCCCGGTCGAGGTTCCGGCGCAGATTTTTCCCTTGCTGTCGAGCGCCACGGCGCCGACGGTATCGCCTGCGGTCTTCATGAACGCGTCTTTTGAGCTAAAACGAGCCTTCCCTCTCAAAGATTCCCATCGCGCCCTTTCCCGCGGGATAATCAGCTCTTCGGGGTTGCAGAGGGCAAGCTTGCATTCGGCGGCAAACCGTTCTGCGCCCTCTCCGACGAGGAGCACATGTTCGCTCTCGTCCATGACCTTGCGGGCGAGGGAGATGGGGTTTGAGACGCGATGCACTGCGGCAACCGAGCCGCACCGGAAGGTAGTCCCGTCCATGATACTTGCGTCCAGCTCAACCTCTCCCGCGGCGTTCAAATGGGAACCCTTCCCGGCATCGAACGTCACGTCATCCTCGAGCAACCGGACGACCTGTTCGACGGTATCCACAGCGCTGCGTCCGTTTTGCAGGAGCTGCCAGCCGAGATTAACCGCCGCAAGGCATCCCTGGCGATGAGCGTCGATTTCGCGCTCGGGGATGTCCCATGCGCCGCCGTGGACGATGAGAGAAATCATAGATTGTCAATCGTGGGAATACACTTGGAGGATTAAAAGTACTAAAATCCGGAAGGATAAGCAAAGAGTTTTCTGCGGGGAGGAAAACCCTGTCACAAAAGGCGGGGAAAAGGGGATCTTCCCCGCCATCGGTGAAATGAGTCAGGCTACGGCGGGAATTCTTTTCACAAACTCGATGAGGCCCCGTTTATCGAGCTCGACAGAGACCGTATCGCCGTCGGAGAAATCCCCGGCGAGCAGGCGCTCCGAGAGTTTGTTCACCACATATTTCTGAATAACCCTCTTGAGGGGCCGGGCGCCCAGGGTCGGGTCGTAGCCGAGTTTACCGAGCCAGTCTTTCGCTTCCTCGGAGACTTCGAGAGAAATATGCTTGTCTTCGAGCATCTGATGGACGCGGGCCAGCTGAAGGTCGACAATGCTGCGGATCTCCTTTCTCCCGAGCAGTTTGAACAGAATGATTTCGTCAATCCTGTTCAGGAATTCGGGCCGGATGTTTTGCCTGAGCATCTCGAAAAGCGCCACCCTGAGTTCGCCGTATGTTTTTTCCAGGTCGCCGTTCCGTGTTGCCTTTCCGGCGAGCCGCTCCTGAATGAGCTGCGAGCCGAGGTTGGACGTCATGATGATGATCGTATTCTTGAAATTGACCGTGCGACCCTTGCTATCGGTGAGCCTGCCGTCCTCGAGCAGCTGGAGGAGCAGGTTAAAAACCTCGGGATTGGCCTTCTCGATCTCATCGAGGAGCACGACGGAATAGGGTTTGCGCCGCACCGCTTCGGTCAGCTGGCCCCCCTCTTCGTAGCCGACGTAGCCGGGCGGGGCGCCGATGAGGCGCGAGACGGAGAATTTTTCCATGTACTCGCTCATATCGATCCGGACGAGGGCATTCTCGTCATTGAAGAGTTCTTCGGCCAGGGCGCGGGCAAGCTCCGTCTTACCCACCCCGGTCGTCCCGAGGAAAATAAACGAGCCGATCGGCCGTTTTTCATCCTGCAGGCCCGCCCTGCTGCGGCGGATCGCGTCGCTGATGGCATGCACCGCCTCGGTCTGGTTGACGATTCGCCGGTGGAGCCTTTCTTCGAGGTGAAGGAGCTTTGAGCGTTCGCTTTCGAGCATCCGGTTGAGGGGGATGCCCGTCCAGCGGGAGACGATTTCGCCGATGTCGTCGGCGTCGACCTCCTCCTTGAGCATTTTCTTGTCCTTTTGTGCTGAGGCGAGCTTGGCACCTGCCTCTTTCAGCTTTTTTTCCAGAGACGCGATGACGCCATAACGCAGCTCGGCAACCTTGGCCAGGTTTCCCTCCCTCTCATTCCGGTCGGCCTCGGCTTTTGCGGCCTCAATCTCCTCCTTCATCTTGCGGATCGAGGAAATAAGCTCCTTTTCGACATCCCAGTGTGCACGGAGGCTGGTGCGCTTCTGATTGAGGTCCGCGAGCTCGCGCTGGATCGTGGCGACGCGGTCCCGCGACTCATCATCCTTCTCCCGCATCACCGCCACCCGTTCAATCTCAAGCTGCTTGATGCGTCGCTCGATCTCATCGAGCTCCTCAGGCATCGAGTCGATCTCGATACGGAGCTTCGACGCCGCTTCATCGACGAGGTCTATGGCTTTATCGGGAAGGAAGCGGTCGCTTATATAGCGGTAGCTGAGCTGGGCGGCGGCGACGATCGCGCCGTCGGTGATGCGCACTCCGTGGTGCACTTCGTAGCGTTCTTTGAGGCCCCGGAGGATGGAGATGGTATCCTCGACCGACGGCTCGTCGACAAGCACGGGCTGGAACCGGCGTTCGAGGGCGGGGTCCTTTTCAATATATTTTCTGTATTCATCGATTGTCGTCGCGCCGATCGCCCTGAGCTCACCCTTGGCGAGGGCGGGTTTCAGCATGTTGGCGGCGTCCACGGCACCCTGAGCCGCCCCGGCCCCGACGAGCGTATGGAGCTCATCGATGAAAAGAATGATCTCGCCGTTGGATTCAGTGACCTCCTTGAGGACGGCTTTCAGCCTTTCTTCGAACTGCCCCCTGAAACTCGTGCCGGCGATGAGGGACCCCATATCGAGGGCGATGATCCTCTTGGACTTCAGATTCTCGGGCACATCCCCCTGCATGATCCTGTGTGCGAGGCCTTCGGCGATGGCGGTCTTGCCGACGCCCGGCTCGCCGATAAGGACCGGGTTATTCTTCGTACGGCGGGAGAGGACCTGGAGAACGCGCCGGATCTCCTCGTCACGTCCAATCACCGGGTCGAGTTTCCCATTGCGGGCAAGGTCGGTAAGGTCGCGGCCGAATTTTTCGAGGGACTGGTATTTTTCCTCAGGGGTCTGGTCAGTCACGCGCTGGGACCCCCGGATATCCTTCAACGCCCTGTAAAGTTCGTCCTTGGTCACCCCCTGGTCGGTGAGCAGCTGTGCGGCGGCGGACTTGATCGTGAGAAGGCCAAGAAGGAGGTGTTCGGTGCTGATGAATTCGTCTTTGAGAAGGTTGGCCTCCTTGAGGGCGGCGTCGAACACCTGATTCAGGGTGCCGCCGGCGTAATGGTTGGTCACGCCCGATACTTTGGGAAGGCGCTCGATCGCTTCGTTGATTTTTATCTTGATATAATCGACATTCGCGCCGACCTTCTGGAGGAGCGGGACGACGACCCCCTGGCTGTCCTGGACAAGGGCGGCAAGGAGATGTTCCGATTCGATCGCCTGATTCTGGTAATTGGCGGCGATCTCCTGCGCGTTCGAGACCGCCTCCTGTGATTTAATCGTGAATTTATTAAAGTTCATAAAAATTCCATCCTTTTCCTGGTCAATGAAAAAGCCGCACGCCGATCGCCTCAGCGATCAGCGGCGGCTTCCTATAGCTGAGTGATCAGTTCCCGCGGGCGGTGAGCTCGTGCAGCCGATTTTGTTGAGAATCGTACCCGCCCGCCGGTGACGAACCGTGTGCGCCGTCTCTCCCGCCGAGTGCCGACAATAGGGTCATTTATCCTTATCGTCGACAACCTCGAAGGAGGCGTCCTCAACGGCTTTCCCCGCCTGCTTTTTCGCTTCCGGGGCAGGGCCTCCCGGGGGGGGAGGCGTCGTCTCCGCTCCGCCGTGCGCGTCAGCGCCTCCGGCGGCAGTTGCCGCCTGGTACATGGCTCCGGACGCTTCGTTCCAGGCGTTATTGAGGGACTCCATCTTCGATTTGATATCGGCCATATTCCCCGACTTGATGGCAGCCTCGAGGGCGTCGGCGGCCGATTCGACCTTCGATTTCACGTCGGCCGGAATCTTCTCGCCGAACTCCTTCATCTGTTTCCGGGTCTGGAACACGAGGGTATCGGCCTGATTCTTCGTATCGACCTCTTCCCTGCGCTTCTTGTCTTCCGCCGAGTGGGCGGTGGCATCGGCCTTCATCTTTTCCACCTCCTCCTTGCTCAATCCGCTGGAGGACGTGATCCGGATGCTTTGTTCCTTATTCGTCGCCTTGTCCTTGGCGGCCACATGGAGAAGCCCGTTGGCGTCGATATCGAAGGTGACCTCGATCTGGGGGACCCCCCGGGGAGCCGGTGGGATTCCGTCGAGGTGAAAGCGGCCGAGCGTGCGGTTATCGACGGCGAACTGTCGTTCTCCCTGAAGGACATGGATCTCGACCGAGGGCTGGCTGTCGGAAGCGGTAGAGAAGATTTCGCTCTTCTTGGTCGGGATCGTCGTATTGGCTGTGATCATGTGCGTCATGACTCCGCCGAGCGTTTCGATGCCGAGCGTGAGCGGGGTAACGTCGAGGAGGAGCACATCGGAGACGTCCCCTGAGAGGACTCCGCCCTGGATTCCGGCGCCGACGGCAACCACCTCGTCCGGATTGACTCCCTTGTGTCCTTCTTTGCCGAAAATACTCTTCACCAGCTGCTGGACCCGCGGGACCCGGGTCATTCCGCCGACGAGTATGACCTCATCGATCTGGTTCGGCCTCAGGCCTGCATCGCTGAGAGCCTTTTCAACCGGAGGCATGCAGCGCTGGATGAGGTCCTCGACCAGCTGCTCAAATTTCGCACGGGTGATATTGAGGTTGAGATGCTTCGGCCCCTCGCTTGTGGCGGTGATGAACGGGAGGTTAACCTCCGTCTGGAGGAGCTGCGAAAGCTCCATCTTCGCTTTCTCGGCGGCTTCCCTCATCCGCTGGAGGGCCATCGGATCCTTACGGAGATCCACCCCTTCCTGCTTCTTGAATTCATCGGCGATATAGTCGAGGAGGCGCTGGTCGAAATTATCTCCGCCGAGATGAGTGTCGCCGTTGGTCGACTTCACTTCAAAAACGCCTTCGCCCAGCTCGAGGATGGAAATGTCGAACGTTCCTCCGCCGAGATCGAAGACGGCAACTTTCATATCCTTATGTTTCTTGTCGAGGCCGTAGGCGAGGGCCGCGGCGGTCGGCTCATTGATGATGCGCCGGACGTTAAGGCCTGCGATCTCCCCGGCTTCCTTGGTGGCCTGCCGCTGCGCGTCGTTGAAATACGCGGGGACGGTGATCACCGCATCGCTGATCTTCGTGCCGAGATAATCCTCGGCCGTCTGCTTCATCTTCTGAAGGATCATTGCGCTGATCTCCGGCGGCGAGTAGACGCGATCACCGATCTGGACGCGCGCCGTAACATTCTCTCCCTGGACCACCTTGTAGGGGACGAGCTTCATTTCCTCGGTAACCTCGTTGAAGAACCGTCCCATGAACCGCTTTATGGAAAAAATCGTATTCTGGGAATTCGTCACCGCCTGCCGTTTGGCAGCCTGTCCGACGAGGCGCTCGCCTCCTTTGGTGAATGCCACGACGGAGGGCGTCGTGCGGGCCCCTTCCGAGTTCGCGATCACGACGGGGTCATTTCCTTCCATCACTGCGACCACGGAATTTGTGGTTCCGAGGTCGATTCCAATTATTTTTCCTGCCATTGTATTTCTCTCCTTTGAAAAATTCGATAATCCGTCCGGGCATGCCGGCCGGATTTTAAAATCCACACACTTTCTCTTACAATGCCTGTGCCAGCCCCCAGTATCTGTGTTACCAGCCAAAACAGTCGTTTTTCCGGGATTCTTATGCATGACCCTTAATTGAGGAACGCATCGACTCTGTCAGCATGTCAGAAAATGGCGATTTCACTGACATTCCGCCGCTTTTCTGACAGAGGCAGTTGACTTTTCTCGACTATTTTGCTACCATCCCATCGCCATGGAAGAGTTTAGCAAACTGATCAAGGGATCGTTCGGGAAAAAACTTGTTTTCTTCAAAATGATTGATTCGACAAACACGTATGCGAAGCTTCACGATCTCCCGGAAGGGGGGGTTGTCTTTGCCGAGGAGCAAACGGCGGGCCGCGGCAGATTTCAGCGGAAATGGCATTCTGAACCGGGGAAGAATCTGACCTTTTCGGTAAAACTGCGTCCGGGCATTCCCCCGGAAAATTTTGGAATATTTTCACTTTACGCCGCCTTGGCCGTCGCGCGCGCGGTTGAATGTTTTACAGGCATCGTCCCCACATGCAAATGGCCGAACGATCTGCTCCTGGCGGGGGGCAAATTCTCTGGCATTCTCTGCGAAAATCTTACGGGAGAGATCGTCGCGGGGATCGGAGTCAATGTTAACCAGACCCGTTTTCCCGAAAACATCGGGGCGACATCCCTTGCGCTCCACTCGGGGAAAAGTTTTGAGCGGTTCGGCCTCATGGCCGAGATTTTGTGGCAGATGGAGTCTCTCTACCCGACTCTGAAACAGGGCGATCACCGGACCATCCTTGATGGCTGGCTTTCTTACAGTTCCATGATCGGCAGGGTTGTCACGGTTTTGAGCGGGGAAACAGTTCTCAAGGGAAAGGCGGCCGGCCTTGCCGAGGACGGTGGGCTCATGCTTGAAGCCGGGGGCGGCATCCAGAAAGTGAACGCGGGGGAGGTCACGGTCATCTCATGATCCTGGCCGTAGACATCGGGAACACGCGGACCCGTCTTGCCGGATTCCGGAAGCCGCTGATCGAGGGGCATCTGACGAGCCGCGAACAGACGGACGACGAGATCTGGGCGGGGGTGCGCAACATCCTCGAGCAGCGGGTCAAGCAGGTGGAGGGGGTCGTGATCGCGAGCGTCGTTCCGGCGCTCACGGCGGCTTACGTCCGGATGTCGAGAAAATTTTTGGGGAAGGAACCGGTCATCATCAGCGGGGCGCTTGAGGTGGGGCTGCAAATCAAATATGAAGCAGCGGCTCTCGGGGCGGACAGGATCGCTGCGGCGGTGGCGGCTTTCGCGAAATATGGCGGGCCGGTGATCGTCGCTGATTTCGGCACGGCGTCCACGTACGATGCCATCTCAAAAAAGGGGGAATTCCTCGGCGGCGTTATCGCCCCGGGAGTCGGCACGTCCGCGGCGGAGCTCTTCCGCCGGGGGGCGTTATTGCCGGAGGTCGCGTTCAAGTACCCGGAAAACATACTGGGAACCGGAACTGTGGAGGCGATGCAATCGGGCATAATGTTCGGGGCCGTGGAAGCCGCCGACGGAATGATCAGAAGAATAAAGAGGATTCTGGGGAAGCACGCTATCGTCGTCGCGACGGGGGGATTTTCGAAGGTCCTGGCCGAGATGAGCAATGAGATCAGGTATGTAGAGCCGTTGCTCGTCCTGGAGGGGGCGCGGCTGATCTACGAACGGGTTCGAAAGAGCGCTAAGCGGCCAGGGGGAGGAAGACCGTGAACTGGCTTCCCGAATTGACATCGCTTTTCACATCGATCGTGCCGCCGTGGGCCTGGACGATCCATTGTGCGATCGAGAGCCCGAGGCCTGCTCCTCCCAGCTCGCGGGACCGGGCCCGGTCCACGCGGTAGAACCGGTCAAAGATTCTCGGGATTTCCGACGGAGGGATTCCGATCCCGCGGTCCCTCACGGAGATCGCCGCCCGCCCATCCTCCCGTGACAGCTTCAGCATGATCGTCCCGTTCGGCGGGCTGTACTTGATCGCGTTGTCGATGAGGTTCAAGAGCATCTGCCTCAGGCGTTCCTCGTCGCCCCTGACGGTTGCGTGGCAGGGGGCCTCCAGGGTAACGGCGATCGATTTCACGGAGGCGAGGATCACGCTCTCGTCGTAGGTGATCCTGAGAAGCCGGCGGAGGTCCACGGGCTCCTGTCTGATCGTCTGCGCGTCCCCTTTCGCCAGCAGGAGGAGGTTATCGATGATGCTCGACATACGGAGGGCCTCATCGAGGCAATTGGCGACAAGCTCACGGATTTCCCCCAGACTTGCCCCGCTGTGGAGGGCGGTTTCGAGCTGGGAGCGCATCACGGTGAGGGGTGTGCGGAGCTCGTGGGAGGCGTCGGCGGAGAACTGTTTCATCTGGGCGAACGAAACATCCAGCCGTGAAATCATCTCATTGAATGTCGAGATGACCCGGCCGATCTCGTCGTCCGTATGATGCGGGGGGATGCGGTTATCGAGCCGGTCGGCCGTGATATGCTGGGCGGCCTTCACCACCTCGTTGATTTTAGAAAACGATTTTTTTGCAAAAAACGTCCCCGCGGCAAGGGCGACGACAATCACCACCGGGAGGATCCAGACAAAAATCCGCATGAGGTGGCTCACCGGGCTCGTGATGCTGTCGGTGGGCATGGCGAGGTAGACCGTAGCGACGGCATTCTTAGCGGTAGCGATCCGGATCTCCTGGTCGTGGAAGTTCGGCACCGTCACGATCCTGGAGGTATTCGACGGGGGGATGTGGCTCAGCAGGGTATCGACCTTCCCGAGATTCATGGAATGATAAAAAATCTTCCCGCTGTCGTCCCAGATTTCGATATACTCCTTTTCCGGATAAAACGCGGCGTGCTCGAAAATCTCATCCTGCACTTCGCTCCTCGGCTCATTCCTCTCGGTTGAGCGCTCCATGCGTGCCGCCAGCCACATCGTCTCCCGTGTCAGCGCCTGGTTGAGGGAATCGGAGAGTATCGTGCTGATATACTCATAGATGAGAACGGAAACGAGGAGAAAGGAGACGGCGAAAACCACGGTGAACCAGAGGGTGAGGCGGGATCGGACCGAGCGAAGCACTTACTCCTCCTTGAGGATGAAGCCCACCCCGCGGATCGTATGGATCAGTCTCCGTGGAAAACCCTCGTCGACCGCCTTCCGGAGGTAGTTGACATACACGTCGACGACGTTGGTGCCGGTCTCGAAATTATAACCCCACACCTGTTCGGCGATAGCGCGGCGGGTCATGATCCGGTTCTTATTGCGCATGAGAAGTTCTAAAAGAAGGAACTCCTTTGCGGTGAGGTGAATATTCCGGCTCGCGCGGCGGACGTGCCGGGTGTCGATATCGAGCTCGAGGTCGGCGACACGGAGCACCGTGTTCTGCTCGGCGCCGTGGCGGCGGAGCAGAGTTTCGACCCGGGCGACCAGCTCGGCGAAGGCGAAGGGTTTTGAGAGATAGTCATCGGCCCCGCCTCGCAGCCCTTCGACCCGGTCCTCGATCGTGCTTTTCGCCGTCAGGACGAGCACCATGCTCTGGACTTTGTTGCGCCTCAGTTCCCTGAGGACATGCAAACCATCCTTGCGCGGCAAAAGGAGATCGAGGATGATGAGGTCATATTTTTTCGTGCTGGCGAGCTGGAACCCCTCTTCCCCGTCGTGGGCGATATCGACCGCATAACCCTCCTCCTGCAGCCGCCGCGCGACGGAATCCGCGAGGTGGCGTTCATCCTCGACGACGAGGATGGAGGCGTGCTGGGCCGGGAGGGGGCGGCTCTCCTGGTTCGCTTTCTTCGGCATTGTAAAAAAAACTACAAAATATTCCCCTTAACGTCAATCCGGACCGTGGAGGGGGCAGGGCGGAGGGGCTCAGCGGACGCCGAACATGGCGACCGAGGCCTGGGCGAATTCGACCAGGGGGCCGAAATAGAGCCCCAATAGGAGGGTCGGCACCAGAAGGACAAGCACGAGGGAGATTTCAAGGAAAGAGAATTCGACCGGGGGGCCGGGCGCGTCGTCGCCTCGCAGGAACATATTGCGCACGATCCTGACGTAATAATAAAGCGATACGACGCCGTTGAGCACTCCGACGAGGGCCAGCCAGAACCATTTCGCATTGATGAGCGCGGCGAACACATACAGCTTTCCGACGAAGCCGGCGGTGGGGGGAATGCCGGTGAGGGAGAGAAGAAAGACCGTCATCGCGACGCAGGCAAACGGCGAGCGTGCGCCGAGGCCTTTATAGTGATCGATATCCTCGCTTCCGATCTTATTCGCGATGAGCATCACGAGGTAAAACGCCCCGAGGTTCATGAAGAGATAGACGACGAAGTAAATGAGCACCGCCGCGATCCCCTCGTTGGAGAGCACCACGACGGCCATGAGCATCGTGCCCGCGTGGGCGATGCTCGAGTAGGCGAGGAGGCGTTTCAGGTTTTTCTGCCAGATGGCGACGAGATTCCCCAGGATCATCGTCAGGACGGAGAGCATGGCGAGGATCTGGTTCCATTCGAACCCGCGGAAGGAAGCCCAGGAGCCGAGAGCGAGGTTGCCGATGGCGGGGTCGAGGAAGGAGACTTTGAAGAACCGGATCATCATGGCAAACCCGGCGGCCTTCGATGCGACCGATAGAAATGCCGTGATTGTGATCGGGGCTCCCTCATAGACGTCGGGCGTCCAGAAATGGAACGGCGCCGCGGAAATCTTATAGCCGAAGCCGGCGACGACCAGAATTCCCGCGATGATGAGGGCGACGGGGTTGATATCGGTGGTCAGGAGGGCCCGGTTGATCCCGTAGATATCGACCGCTCCGGTGAGCCCGTACAGGATGGAGATGCCGTAGAGCATCATTCCGGAAGACACGGCTCCGTAGATCACGTATTTGAGCGACGCCTCGCTTGAGTCATCGGCCTCCTTTGTGAACCCGGCCAGGACATACGAACTGAGGCTTGTGAGTTCCAGGGAGAGATACATCATCAGCAGATTGCTGGCGCCGGCCATAAGCATCATGCCCAGCGTGAGCGACATGATGAGGGCAAAGTATTCGGCCAGATTTTTCGACTTCAGCTCGCTCGCCTGGATTGAAAAGATCACGATGAGGGCGCTTGTTCCCAATATGACGATGCGGAAGAAGACCGAAAAGGGATCGACGGCGACCATGTTCGAAAAAATCGAATTCGGCGCGAGGGAGACTTGTTTGAGGACAAACCATGCGGCGGCGGCGATCCCGCCAAGGGCGAGCCACGCGGTCCTCCTTATTCCGAGAAGATCCGCCAGGATGATCGCGCAGAGAGTTGCGCCCAGGATCGTCTCGGGGAGGAAAAGCCTCGTGCTATGTGTGATCTGTTCGAGCATCAGCGTCCAAGGGCCATCCCGCCGCTTTTTCCGACCACATCGACCAGGGTATTGACGGCGGAGCTCATCAGGTTAATGGCCGGCGCGGGGTAGATCCCCAGAAAAATTACGATGACGGCCAGCGGGACGAGCGTGAACAATTCCCGGCCGTTGATATCGGGCAGCGACTTCCACTTATCGGGCAGGCTGCCGAGGAAAACCCGCTGGAGAGTCCACAGCATATAGGCTGCCGTGAGGACGATCCCGACGGTCGATGCGATCGTGATCGTGCGGATCGATTCGGCCTGAAACGCCCCCAGGAACGAAAAAGCCTCGCTGATGAAGCCGCTCAGGCCCGGCAGACCGAGCGCCGCGAAGAATGCCACGGTCATGATGCCTGAGTATCTCGGCATCTGGTTCATGAGCCCCCCGAAATCGTCGAGGCCGCGGGTATGGGCGCGGTCGTAGATGACCCCGACGATAAGAAAGAGCATGGCGGTGATGGTGCCGTGATTGAACATCTGGAACACCGCCCCGGTGATCCCCTGCGTATTGAGCGCGGCCATGCCCAGAAGAACCACGCCCATATGGCTTATGCTTGAGTAGGCGATCAGTTTCTTGAAATCATCCTGCGCCATGGCGCAGAGAGCCCCGTAGACGATATTGATGAAAGCCAGGATGGCGAGGGGCACCTGGTAATGGACGGTGGCGTCGGGAAACATCGGGAAGCTTACGCGCAGAAGCCCGTAGGTCCCCATCTTGAGCAGAACTCCGGCGAGGATCACGCTGATCGCCGTCGGCGCTTCGACGTGAGCATCGGGCAGCCAGGTATGGAACGGGAAGATGGGCACTTTGATGGCGAACCCGATGAAAAGGGCGATGAAGGCGAGGTAGCGCCACGACGTATTGATCCCGGCCAGTATGGAGCCGGGGTCATAGTTGGCCGGGTTCATCATGGCGAGCATATTAAAGGTATGAATCCTCTCCCCTGTGGCGGGGTCAGCGACGGAGACGCTGAAATACAAGGCCAGAAGCGCAAGGAGCATCAGCACCGACCCGAAGAGAGTATAGATGAAGAATTTTATGGCGGCGTATTCGCGGCGGGGTCCCCCCCAAACGCCGATGAGGAAGTACATCGGCAGAAGCATCAGCTCCCAGAAAACGTAGAAGAGGAAAAAGTCGAGGGAGACGAACACCCCCATCATCCCGGCATCGAGCAGCAGGAGCAGTGCAAAATAGCCTTTGACCGACTTCTGGATCCCCCAGGAGGCGAAGACGGCGATGAACGAAATGAGGGCGGTGAGGATCACCATGAGGACGCTGAGGCCGTCGATCCCCAGGAAATAATCGATATGGACCCGGCCGAACCATGCGACCGACTTGACGTCGATCCAGGTGGCTTTTTCGATGAACTGAAAGCCCTCGGCGGTGTTGATCCCGCCCATCCCCCGGTTGAAGTTCAGGCAGACGATGGCGGCGAGGATGACCTGGGCCCCGGCGACGAAGGCCGAGGTCCACCGTATAGTGTCGAGCCGCTCCTTCGGCAGGAGCAGAACGATGACCATCCCTGCGATCGGCAGGAACGTCAGCCACGTGAGAATTCCGAAGACCATTGTCGCTCCTTAAAAATTCAATTCAACGAAAAATGTAAAAAAGGATCATCACGCCGAGAAGGACGAAGAGGATATAGGACTGCACCCTTCCGGTCTGAAGTTTTCGCATGAGGATCCCGAAAAACCCCGAAAAATACGCAACCCCGTTGACCGCCCCGTCGACCACATACTTATCAAATCCTCCCACGCCCGAGAAGAAGAAGAAAAAGGTGAGGGCGCCGGTAAGGAGCGGCATGCTGAAGGCGCTGATATAGGAACCCTGTGACCAGAACCACTGGCCGGTCCAGACCGCGACGCCGAGGGCTGCCGCGATGCTCAGGGCCATGAAAGCTGCGGCGCTGAACTTCTTATCGTGCGAATGTTCGCCGTATCCGAAGACGATCGCCCGGGTCCAGCTTGCGGTGCCGTTCACGATCGCATCGACGACATAGGTATCGAACCAGCGGCACATGCGCGTGATGGCGAGAGTGCCTCCGACGACCACGGCGCCGTAGAGCTCGTCGAAATACCACTTGTTCGCCAAAAACGTGTGAACTGCCCCGAACCTCTCGGCCCACCGGTCGGCGCTGATGATCTTCCAGTAGTAGGTCAGGAAGGAGAGCAGAATCCCGAACCCTGCGACGGCGAGGGAGAGAACCATGGCCGTCGAGTGGGCGGCATGGTGGGCCTCTTCGAAGACCTCGATGCCGGCGGCGCGGGCAGTCTCGGGAACAACCGAGAGCGGCCTTTCGACGGCGCGTGCGAACCACCCTTGCGATGCATCCATCGGATCGGAGGAAAAGAAAACGAAAAGACTCAGGGCGGCAAAGATTATGAGCGGAATCGTCATCGTCTGAGGAGATTCTTTAAGAGATTCCGACCGGTGTTCATCGGCATGGTTCCCGAAAAAAGTCAGAATGACCAGACGGAACATATAGAACGCGGTCAGCCCGGCGACGCCGAAACCCACGACGGGAATGAGAGTATGGCCGGTGAGATGTGCGAAGGCGAGGGTTCCGGCAAGGATCGAGTCCTTGCTGAGGAATCCCGAGGTAAGCGGAACTCCGCTGATCGCGAGGGTGTAGATCAAAAATGTCGTAAAAGTCACCGGCATCTTCTTCCTGAGGCCCCCCATATTCCGGATATCCTGGGGATCCGTATGCCCTTCGTGGCCGAGGGCATGGTGCATGGCGTGGATGACGGAGCCTGAGCCCAGGAAGAGCCCGGCCTTGAACATGGCGTGGGTGGCGAGGTGGAAGAAGCCGGCCGTATAGGCGCCGACGCCGAGCCCCATGATCATATAGCCGAGCTGCGATATCGTCGAATATGCAAGAACTTTTTTGATGTCATTCTGTGCGATTGCGATCGTCGCGGAGATGAAGGCGGTGATGGCTCCGATGTAGGCGATGACGGTCAGGGCGGTTCCGGTCATGATGGGGAAGGTGCGAGCGACGAGGTAAACGCCTGCGGCGACCATCGTGGCGGCATGGATGAGGGCGCTCACCGGGGTAGGGCCCTCCATGGCGTCCGGAAGCCAGACGTGGAGGGGGAATTGCGCGGACTTGCCTACGGCTCCGCAAAAAATGAGAATCCCGGCGGCGGTAAGCCACGACTCGCTTCCCATCGGAAGCTGTCCACCGCGGATGGCGGAGAAAATCTCCGCGAAGCCGAAGGTGCGGAATGTATGATACAGGATAAGGATGCCGGTGAACATGCCGATATCCCCTATCCTATTGACGATGAAGGCCTTCTTCGACGCATCGGCCGCGGATTTTTTCTCATACCAGTGTCCGATGAGGAGGTAGGAGCTCAGACCGACGAGTTCCCAGCCCACGTACATCGTGAAAAAATTACTCGTCAGCACGATCACCAGCATCGAGAACGTGAAGAGGCCGAGAAACGCGAAATATCGCGAGTAGCGGACGTCCCCGTGCATATACCCTATCGAAAAGAGGTGAACGAGGGAGCTCACCAGCGTCACGACGAGCATCATGATGGCCGACAGATTATCGATCGTGAGCCCGAGGAACACCTCGAAGGGGGCTCCGCCCGGGAGGGCTCCGAAATCGATCCAGGGAAAGGTGAAGACGACCGGCTTCTCGATGGAAAGTTTTCCGACGAGGACGATCGCCGAGAGGGCGAGGGCGGCGAAGAGGCTTGCCGTGGCGAGCCAGTCCCCTCCCCGGGAGAGTTTCTTGCCCAGGAAAATCAGGGTGAGAAAGCTCAGGAGCGGGAGCAGGAGGACGAGGATGGACGATCGGACAAGAAGCTCCAACATTTCACTCCTTCAGTTTGCTGACTTCATCCACGTTCACCGTATGGAATTTCTGATAGATATGGAGGACGATCGCTAGGGCTATGGCGGCTTCGGCGGCGGCGAGAATGATGACAAACACGGCGATCGCCTGGCCGTCGAGCCGCATCCCCCCGAACCGGGAGAAGGCGATAAAGTTGATATTGGACGCATTCAGCACCAGCTCGATCCCCATGAGAACCATGATCGCGTTCCGCCGGGTAATGATGCCGTAGATCCCGAGGGAGAAGAGAATTGCGCTCAGGAAGAGATAATGAGTGAGTCCGACCTCCATATCAGGTCCCCCGGGAAATATTTCGGGGAACTTTTCGCGCGATCATGGCGGCGCCGAGAAGGGCGACGAGGAGCGCGACCGAAGCGACCTCGAACGGGAGAACATAGGAGGTCATGAACATCTCTCCCAGCGAACCGGCCGTCGCGGCGGGTTCCCGGAGGCCCCGGACAATTTTCCAGTCGGTGACATAGAAGACGCCGCAGAGCGAGCCTGCGGTCATGGCGACGAGGATGGAGGCGGGAAGTGTCTGCAGGGTGCCCGTCTTCATCTCGACGCTCACCACCTTGTGGGTGAGCATGACGCCGAAGATCAAAAGGACGAGGATGCCGCCGACGTAGATCAGCAGCTGGGCCACGGCGATGAAGTCCGCATTGAGGAGGACATAGAGGCCGGCGACCCCGAAAAATGTAAAGAGAAGCGCGAACGCTGAGTAGACAATATTCCTGGTGAAAACCACGATGGCGCCCGATGCAAGGGTCACGGCGGCGAAGAAATAGAAAATCGCGTCGTAGAAGCTCATGGTTTCTTTTCCGGGGGAGGAGCGGGGGATGATGGCCCGGATGCCGGCGGCTGTGCGGCCTTGGCGGCGGCGGCGGCCTGGGCGGCAGCGGCTTTTTTCGCGGCCTGTTCTTTTTCAAAGTCCGCAGCGCGCGTCCTTATCGTTGCCGCTTCGTCGGCAGTGACCGTCGCATAATTATAGATGAGGTTCTGGCGGTTGAACTCGGAGAATTCGTACACATCGGTCAACTTGATGCATTCGGTCGGGCAGGGATAGACGCAGAGCCCGCAGTAGCAGCACTTTGCGATATCGATATCGAACGTCGGCACCCAGAGCCGTTTCTTCTGGCCTGTCGATGTCATGCCGAGATCTTCTGTCGGGAGGCTCTTCACCGTTTCGATCTTGAAGCAGTCGACGGGGCAGGCCATATCGCACTGGAAGCAGCCGATGCAATCGTCCATATTGACGTAGAGACGGTTGCGGGCGCGCTCCGGTAGCTTGAGTTTGACGTCCGGATACTGGATCGTGACGGCGGGGGTGAAGAGGTGCCTGAAGGTCACCTTCATCCCGATGAGGACCGTCCAGACTGATTTGAAGATATCGGAGAAATAGCGGCCCATCAGAGCATCATCCAGAATCCCACTCCCAGTATGCAGACAAATGCCCAGGGGGTGAGGACTTTCCATGAAACGTACATCAGCTGATCGACCCGCAGACGGGGAAGGGTCCAGCGCAGCCACATCTGAACGAACACAAAGAACATCCCTTTCGACAGGAACCAGAACACGCCCCAGAGCGGGCCGCTGAGATACGATCCGAACGGGCTGTTCCATCCTCCGAGGAAAAGGCTCGATCCAATTGCCGAGACGGCAAACATATTTGCATACTCGGCCAGGAAGAAGAGGGCAAACTTCATCCCGCTGTACTCGGTATGGTAACCTGCGACGAGTTCCGATTCCGCCTCGGGGATATCGAACGGGGTGCGGTTCGTCTCGGCGAGGGAAGCCACAAAATAGATGATGAAGGCCACGAAGACGAAGGGGAATTTTTTGAAAATAAACCAGTTCCAGAACCACCCGGTCTGCTGCTGGTTGATCTCCTGGAGATTCAGGGTGCCGGCGATCATGACCACGGCGAGCAGGGCGAGAATGGTCGGAATCTCGTAACTCACGATCTGGGCGGCGGAGCGCATGGCTCCGAACAGGGACCATTTATTGTTGGACGACCAGCCGGCCATGAGGAGCCACACGACGACGAGGGACGAAACGGCGATCACATAAAAGAGTCCGAGATTGATATTGCTTCCGACGAACGCGCTGCTGAAGGGAATCGCCGCGAAAGCCGCGTACGAGCCGATGAACACGACCCAGGGAGCAAGAAAGTGAAGCGTCTTGTCGGCGGCCGCGGGAACGATGTCTTCCTTCTGGATCAGCTTGAGGATATCGGCAAGAGTCTGGGCCCATCCGTGCCATCCTCCGACGCGCATCGGGCCGAGCCGGTCCTGCATATGGGCCGAAACCTTGCGCTCGAGCCAGACGGCAAAGAGCGCGTAGGGAAGGATCCAGGCGAGAGGAAGCGCCGCCATGACGACGTAGGCGAGGAGGTCGCTTCCCAGCGTGGCCTTGAGGAACTGATCCATCAGCGGTCCACTTCCCCGAGGACGATATCGGTGCTTCCGGTGATGGCGATGATGTCGGCGATCATCGAGCCGCGGCAGATTTCTGGCATCACGCTCAGGTTGACGAAGGACGGCGAGCGCGCCTTCACGCGGTAGGGGCTCGTCGACCCGTCGCTTACAATGTAGAAGCCGAGCTCGCCGCGCGAGGACTCGGTGCGGACATAGATGTCGCCTGCGTTCGGACGGATGCGGCGCGGGACGGCGGACTGAACGTCGCCCGGCGGAATATTTTCGAGGGCCTGTTCAATAATCGAGACGCTCTGCTCCATTTCTCGCATCCGGACCATATACCGGTCCCAGCAGTCTCCGACGGTTCCCGCTTCCCCTCGCCCCACCTGAACTGCCCACTGGAAGCGATCATAGATCGAATAGGGGTCATCGCGCCGGAGGTCCCAGTCGACGCCTGAGCCGCGGAGCATGGGGCCTGAGCAGCCATAGGCGATCCCCACCCTGGCGGGCAGGACGCCGACGTTTGCCGTCCGTTTCACAAAAATCTCGTTATACGATAGCAGATCGTTGAACTCCTTGATATTCGGGCGGAAGTAGTGGCAGAATGCCTTTGCTTTATCGACGAATCCCGGGGGGAGGTCATGAGACAGACCGCCCACCCAGATGTAATTATAGAGAAGCCGGGCTCCGCAGGTGGTCTCGAAGAGATCGAGAATCCGTTCACGGTCGCGGAACATGAGGAGGAACGGCGTGAATGCGCCGATATCGAGTCCGTAGGTGCCGAGGGCGATCAGGTGAGAGGCGATGCGCTGGAGTTCGAGCATGATCACCCTGATATACTCCACCCGTTCGGGAACCTGGATTCCGAGCAGCCTCTCCACCCCGAGAACATATCCGTACTCCATATTCATGGCGGCCACATAGTCCATCCGGTCGCAGTACGGTATCACCTGCTGATAGTTCGTCATTGCTTCCGCGTGCTTCTCAAAACAGCGGTGGAGGTAGCCGACATGAGGGATCACATCGACGACGATTTCGCCGTCGACCACAAGTTCGAGTCTGAGCACCCCGTGAGTAGAGGGGTGCTGGGGGCCCATATTCACGATCATCTCCTCTGTCCGGAGGGCGCGGCCGGTGCTGGTCCTTATGGTGCGGGTCTCAAACATATCAGTATGGAACCTTCATCCCCTGATAAAACTCGGGGAGCTTGTAGTCCTTCCTCAAGGGGAATCCCTCCCAGTCGTCCGGGAGAAGAATGCGCCGGAGATCGGGGTGATCGGCAAAGCGTATTCCAAAAAGGTCGTAAGCCTCACGCTCATGCCAGTTCGCCGAAGGCCAGATCTCGAAGACGGAGGGGACGTCGGGATTGTCGGCGGGAACCTCGAGTTTCAGCGTATACTTCACCTTGGTGCTCACTGAGGCGATGTTATAGACCACTCCCAGGACATTTTTCCCGTAATCCATCCCGCTCAGGCACATCAGGTAGTCGAACTGAAGTTCGTCCCGGAGAAATTTTGCTAACTCCCTTATACTTGCCGGGGAAACCTTCGCTTCTCCCCCCGGTTTCACGTCGATGATTTTTTCGGAAAATGCCGACTTGAGCCTCTCGCCGATCTCGGTAGGAGTCATACGCGGTTCGCCTTCACCAGGCTTTCGTTCCGGATCTTCTCCTGCAATTTGATGACGCCTTCCATCAGAGCCTCGGGCCGCGGGGGGCAGCCGGGGACATAGACATCGACGGGTATGACACGATCGACCCCTTTGAGTACGTGGTAACCGTGCTCCCAGTAGGGCCCTCCGCAGTTCGAACAGCTTCCCATGGAGATCACGTAGCGCGGCTCAGACATCTGGTCGTAGAGGCGTTTGATGCGTATCGCCATCTTCAGAGTCACCGTCCCTGCGACGATCATGAGATCGGATTGCCGTGGGGTTGCCCGGGGGATCACGCCATATCGGTCGAAGTCGTAGTGGGAGGCGGAGGTCGCCATCATCTCGATGGCGCAGCAGGCGAGGCCGAACTGCATCTGCCAGAGGGACGATAACCGGGCCCAGTTGAGCAGGTTATCGAGGGAAGTGATCACAACATTGCTGTTATTGAACTGTTTATCGAGGAGTCCCATAAGGTCTGGCAAGTTCCATTTCGTCACGCGGGGCTGATGAGGGGAGGGTAGGGATCATGGGCTCAGGCTTATCCCAGTCGAGATCCCCTTTCCTCCAGACATAGGCATATCCGAGGAGCAGGATCGCGATAAAAATCAGCATTTCGACAAAAGCGAACATCCCGAGTTTCTGGTAGACGACAGCCCAGGGAAAAAGAAAGATGACTTCGACGTCGAAGACGAGAAAAATCAGGGCGACGACATAAAACCGGATGTTGAATCTGACCCAGGAATCGCCGACCGGTTCTTCGCCGCATTCATAAGACGTCAACTTATTGGGATACCATCGCTTGGGGCGGACCAGCCATGCGGTGATGAGACCTCCGGCGACGAAAATGACGCCGACGATAAAGAAGATAAAAATTCGTCCGAATTCAGTCAGCACGGAATTTTATTCGAGTTTTCGCTCAGGAAGCACGGGAATATAGAAAGAAATAGCCTGAAAGTCAAAGGGTTTTCCGGCCGATCGAGCGCAGAATCGGGGGGCGACACTAAAAAAACCTTGACTTTTGTCAGCCGTTGTATTATCTTGGTATCAACCGGGCGGGACCCACGGTTTCTGACTTCGCCTCCCAAGTTGGAATGCCATACTCGCCCGGTTTTTTATTTCCTCTCCGAGCGCCCCCCTTCAGCCACTCCGTTGTGAAGCCAGATTTCGAAAACCCCGGGGTATTATGGATTCCACTCTCGTTCGGGAGAATTCCCGAGAGAATTGATCCGGCGCGCCAGAACGAACAGCAGGTCTGAAAGCCGGTTGAGGTAGGCGACAGAGACGTCGCTGACCGATTCTTTCCGTGACAGGCTCACGGCGAGCCTCTCAGCTCTGCGGCATACAGTCCGGGCGAAATGAATCATGGCGGCGGTGCGGTTGCCGCCGGGAAGGATGAAGTGTTTGAGCGGCTTGAGAAGGGCCTCGATCGTATCGATCTCCATTTCAAGGCGGGAGATGTCTTTGGCGAGGATCCGGGGAGAACTCTTCTTCGGGGGCGAGACCGTTGCGAGTTCGGCTCCGAGCACGAAGAGATCGTTCTGAATTCTTTCAAGAATTCCGTCAATTTCGCTGACCGTGTTGAGAGACCGGCAGACCCCGACGATGCTATTCAGTTCATCGACGGTCCCGTAGGTTTCGATGCGGAGGGAGTTTTTCAAAACTCTTTTCCCGCCGAAAAACGAGGTTTCGCCTTTGTCTCCCTTCCGGGTATAAATCCTCACGGAGGGGAGCCGCCGGAGCAGGAGACGGTATGGACGATGGTCCCTGAGCTCCCGACCGCCGTGACCTCCCCGCCGTGGTGGGCGGAGATCCCGAGGAAGATAGAGGGGACGGAGAAAGGCTGGCGGACCCAGGTCAATCCGCCGTCTTCAGTATGGACGATCCCGCCGGTAGCGCCGGTAGCGACCCCATGCATAGAATCGGCGAGAGAGACGGCATAGAGCTGAAAGAGGGATCCCCACGAAATGGGGACCCAGGTTCCGCCGGCATCCGTCGTGCGGATGATGGTGCCCAGTTCCCCGACGGCGACGGCCATGCCTGGCGCGGGCATTGAGACTGAATAGAGGGCGCGGGCGGTCTCGCTATTCTGTTTCGCCCAGTCGATTCCGCTGTTGGAGGACCAGAGGATGACGCCGCCTGTGCCCGAGGCGACTCCCATCGAGGACCCGGAGAAGGCGACCCCATATAACGTTGCGCTGATCCCCGACGTGAGGCGGAGCCAGGTTACCCCGGCGTTGCTCGAGCGGAGGATGGTGCCTCCGTAGCCGACGGCGATCCAGCTTGTTCCTCCGATGTAGGCGACGGAGCGAAGATCGTTTTGTGTGCCGCTCGTCAGTGTTCCCCAGGAGGCGCCGCGATCGGTGGAGCGGATGATCGTCCCCCCGGTGCCGACAGCCATGGCGACGGAGCCGGTAGAAAGGGCGACCGACCGGAGAAGTTCGCCGGTGACGCGGCGTACCGAATCCCACTGCCCGCCCCCGTTCAGCGTGCGGATGACGGCGCCATGGTTCCCGACGCCGATGCCGGTGTGGGCGTCATAGAATGCGATCCCGTAAAGATCCTGGCGGTCGGGGCTTTTTTCGACGATGATGGAGTCGAAGGGAGTAGAGGCGTCGGCGATATTCGAGTTAAACGAGCGGCCAAGGTCGTTATAGGCGTACACGCGGTACGAGTAGGTGCTGGCGCAGCGCAGGCCTGCGTCCTGGTACTTGGTTGCCGGGGCGACGACGGAGTCGACAAAATCCCAGGTGCTGTCGCCCCTGATGAGCCTTTCGACGGCAAATCCCGAGGCGATGCGTGAGGTATCGATCCATTCGACTTCGATCAGCGAAGCGGAGAGCGCGGTTGCGCGCAAGTACGCCGGAGTGCCGGGGGGACGGTTGACGGGGACCTGCCCATTCTGTCCCGGCCCGGTCATATTGCCGACCTTGCACGAAAGCGCGGCGAGGGAGATCAATAGTACGGTAAACTTCATTGGGTACATCCTGGATGTGATCGGGGCGCCCGCGGGGGAGGGAGCGCGCCGGTCACGGAAATCGTTAGCCCTTTCTTCCGTCGGAGATGAAGCGAGGCAGTTCGTTGTAAAAATGGGCGACGGTTCTGATGCCGCCGTAGAAATTTTCGAGGTTGATGAACTCATCCGGGGCGTGCGCGTTTTCATCAGGCAGGCCGAACCCGAGGAGCACAGTGTCGAGCCCGAGCAGCTCTTTGAACTGGACAACGATCGGGATCGATCCCCCTTCCCTCTGGAAGAGCGGTTTCTTCCCAAATCCTTTTTCAAGCGCCCTGGCGGCGGCCTGGACGCCGGGGCTTTCGATCGGAGTGATAGCCGCCTCGCCTCCGTGAAGATAATTCACGGAAACCTTGACTGTCCTTGGAGTGATCTTTCTGAAATGTTTCGTGAAGAGGCCGGCGATACGGTCGGATTTCTGGTCGGGGACGAGTCTCATTGAAATCTTTGCCGAGGCTTTCGACGGCAGGACCGTCTTCGCCCCTTCGCCTGTGAAACCTCCCCAGATGCCGTTACACTCGAGAGTCGGGCGGGCCCAGAGCCTTTCGAGGGTCGTGAAGCCCTTCTCGCCGTAAAGCGAGGCGACTCCGAGGCCGCGAGCGTAATTCCTGTCGTTCCAGGGGAGTTTCTTATACGCCGCGCGTTCCCGGGGCGTCAGCTTCCTGACATCGTCATAAAAGCCCGGGATGGTGATGCGGCCGTCGCGGTCGTGAAGCTGGGAGATAAGTTCCGAGAGAGCCTGGATGGGATTATGCACGGAGCCGCCGAACGAACCCGAGTGGAGATCCTTGTCGGGCCCGACGAGCTCAACCTGCATATAGGCCAGTCCCCGGAGACCGTAGCAGACCGACGGGACGCCGCGGGCAAACATCGATGTATCGGAGATGAGGACGAGATCGGCCTCCAGCAGCTTTTTCTGCCCCTCAACGAAGGATTGCAGGTGTTCGCTCCCGATCTCCTCCTCCCCTTCTATGATCATCTTCAGGTTGACGGGGAGGCTTCCCTGGATTCTCAAAAAAGCCTCGACGCTCTTAAGGTGTATAAAGACCTGGCCTTTATCGTCGGCGGACCCGCGAGCATAGAGATTCTCGCCGCGGATTTCGGGTTCGAACGGGGCCGAGGTCCAGAGATTCAGAGGGTCGACGGGCTGGACGTCGTAGTGGCCGTAAAAAAGCACGGTCGGTTTGCCCGGGGCGTGGAGCCAGTCCGCGTAGACAACCGGGTGACCGGCCGTGGGGAACAGAGTGACATTCTGCATCCCGATCTGGCGCAGGTGATCGGCGACCCAGGTCGCGCACCGTTCAACATCGGGTTTGTTTTCCGGGTTGGTGCTTATGCTCGGAATCTCAAGGAGAGTTTTAAGCTCATCAACATGGCGGAGCTTATTCTGAGCTATGTAATCGAGAACACGTTCCATCATCAATTCAATATAACAAAGAGGGGGTGGAGTTGCAAGATGAGCTCCGCCCGCATTCAGGAGCCGTGAGCCGTTTAAAATTCTTGAAAATGGCGGCTGGAATAGGTATCTTCCGTTAAGATTCTGCCTCCATGCGTACACTTATCGGCCTGTTCGAGGTACTGCTCCCGCTTCTCTATTTTGCCGCCATCTGGGCTTACGCGAAATCGTTTTTCAGCGGCATCAGGTACTTCGGGAACCTCAAAACGCCGCTCCTTCGCACAACTGTCCTTGTCCATGCCCTGTATATAGCGCTCCGGACGATCCAGTTCGGGCACCCCCCCATCACATCCGTATTTGAACTCTTTTCGCTGATCGCCTTCACCGTCACCGTCTCTTACACGTACATTGAAATGAGGACGAAGAACAGCGCGACGGGCTATTTCATTCTGATGTTCCCTTTTTTCTTCCAGCTCATCTCGTCTCTGTTTATACGGGAAGTGGCGGAAATACCCCCGATTTTGAGGAATAATCTCCTCGGGTTTCATGTCACGAGCGCGCTATTAGGCTATGCCGCGATCACCATCTCGGCCGTCTATGGATTCCTCTACCTGATGTTATATCACGACATAAAATCGAGCCAGTTCGGGGTCATCTACAAGCGTCTTCCCAACCTGGAAATCCTTGAGAGAATGAGTTTCACTGCGACGGTTTTCGGATTCATACTCCTGACGGTGGCGATCATCCTCGGGCTGATCTGGCTGCCGAGCGTATCGGGATCCCCCTATACCGACCCGAAACTCATCGGGACGGCTATGATCTGGCTTATCTACGGGGTCGAGCTTGGAGCGAAAAAAGTGGCCGGATGGCAGGGAAGGCGGATCATGGTCATCTCGATGATGGGGTTTGCCATCGCGATGTTCTCCATGACCATCATCAACATGTTCTTCAGCGGTTTTCACAAATTCTACTGAGTCGGCTCCCTCGAGTGAACATCGGCTGCATCGGCATAAATCACCGGACGGCTCCGGTTGAGATCCGGGAGAAATTCTGGTTCTCGGCCGTGGAATCCGCGCGAGCACTTTCGGAGCTTTTTGCAAAAAAGCTCGTTCGTGAAGCGGTCCTCGTCTCGACGTGCAACCGGACGGAGCTTTATTATATTCCCGGCGACGTGAACGGCTCGCCGCTCTGGACCATTCTGGCGCGGAATAAAAATGGGTCAGATTTTGAGGAAAAGCATTTTTACAATTTCACTTCGGCGCACGCCGTGAGGCACATATTCAGCGTCGCCTCCGGGATCGATTCGATGGTGCTCGGCGAGGACCAGATTCTCTCCCAGATGAAGGAGGCCTACGCTTCGGCCCGGGAGCAGAGGTTTACGGGCGCGATCATGAGCCGCCTGTTTGACGCTGCGTTTCACACCGGCAAGCGGGCCCGGACCGAAACGGAGATCGGCGAAGGGGCCGTATCGGTCAGCTATGCTGCGGCAGAGCTTGCGACAAAAATCTTTGAAGACTTTTCCCGCAGAACGGCCCTTCTCATCGGGGCCGGTGAAACGGGAAAACTCACGGCGCGGCATCTGGCCGGAAGGGGTCTCGGGACGCTCCTCATCGCCAACCGCACGAGGGAGCGCGCGGCCGAGCTTGCGGCGGATCTTGGGGCCGAGGTCGTCGACATGGACCGCATGATGGGGGAAATCCACCGGGTCGACATTCTCATAAGCTCGGTCGAATCCCCGGCGTACATACTCTCCGCCGAGGACCTTCGTCGTGCCATGAGATCGAGGGAAAAGCGCCCCTTGTTCATCATCGACATCGGGGTTCCGAGGAACATTGACCCTTCCGCGAATTCCATTGAAAACGTCTTTCTCAAGGATATCGACGTCCTCAACCATGCCGTCGACAGGAACCTCCGGCACCGCCGGGACGAGATCCCGAAGGTCGAGCAGATCATCCTCGACGAGCTGACCCGCTTCACGCACTGGTATGACTCGCTCGATGTCACCCCGACGATTCAGCAGCTGCGCGAGCATTTTGAATTCATTCGCACGGAGGAGGTTGAAAAGCACCTCAGCCGGTTTTCCCCGGAGAGCCGTGCGGAAATCGAAACGATGACGAAGCGGATCGTGAACAAGATCCTCCACGCCCAGATGGTCAATCTGAAAAGCGGTTCGACGGAAACCCGGGCAAAAGTCTCGATCATCCGGTACATCTTCGGCCTGGACAAGGAGGCGGGGTCGTGAGCGGGCAGCAAATCGTCATCGGCTCCCGGGGGAGCCGTCTTGCCCTCTGGCAGGCGGAGTGGACAAAAGGAGAGCTCGAGCGCCGTTTTCCCGGTTTAAGCGTATCGATAAAAATCATCCGGACGGCGGGGGATGTGATCATGGATGCCCCCCTCTCAAGGATCGGGAAGGGAGTTTTCACAAAAGAAATCGAAAATGCACTGCTCAGGGAAGAGATCGACCTCGCTGTGCACTCCCTCAAGGACCTTCCCACGAAGCTTGCGGAGGGACTCGAAATCGGCGCGATCACCCGCCGGGAGGATGTCCGCGACGTCTTCATCGCACGCACGAACGGCATGACGTTCGGGGGGCTTCCTCGGGGGGCGACGGTCGCGACCGGAAGTTTGAGGAGAAAATCCCAGCTCCTCAGCTGGAGGCCTGACCTGAAAATTGTCGATTTGCGGGGAAATCTCGACACCCGGTTTTCGAAGCTTGACTCCTCCGAGTGGGGGGGAATGGTTCTTGCCCGCGCCGGGGTGATCAGGCTGGGCTGTGGCGAGAGGATCTCTGAGGTCCTCCCTCTGGAGCGGGTATTGCCGGCGGTGGGACAGGGTTCTTTGGGAATTCAGGTCAGGGAGAAGTCGCCGCTCCTTCGGTACGTAAGGGAGCTGGGAAACAGCGCTGCGACAATCTCAGCCCTGGGGGAAAGGGCACTTCTGCGTGTGCTTGAAGGCGGTTGCCAGGTCCCGATCGGGGCTTACGGGAGGATCGAGCAAAATACCTTTCGTCTCGACGCGATGATCGGCAGCCTCGACGGGAAAAAGATCGTGCGGGGGGCTATTCACGGCCCCCCCGAAGATTCTGAAAAACTCGGCTCGACCCTGGCCAGCACCCTGTTTGAGGGGGGAGGCCGGGAAATTCTGGAAAAAATCCGCAGCCTCGAAATTCAGGGCGAAATCCTCACTTGAACCAGCCGCTTGCCGGGAAGACTGTCCTCGTCACCCGTCCCCGCGATCAGGCCGGAGGAATGGTGGCTGCGATCGAACGCTTCGGGGGGCGAGCCCTGCACTTTCCCACCATTGAAATCGCCCCTCCCGAGACGTGGGAGGAATGCGATCGCGCGCTCGGTGGTCTCTCCATGTACGACGGCCTTATCTTCACGAGCGCGAACGGCGTCCGATATTTTTTCCAGAGGCTAAAGGAGCGGGGCGCCGGCCCTCACGAATGCGCATCAAAGAAGATTTTTGTGGTGGGAGAGAAAACCCGGCGGGCTGTTGAGGAGTTCACGCCGCACGTCGTGGCGATGCCGGACAAATTCACGGCAGCCGATCTCTCCCGGCGGCTCGAACAGGAGGATTTGAAGGGGCGGTCATTCCTCTTTCCGAGGGGGAGCCTGGGAAAGGACATCCTGGCCGACAACCTGCGGCTGCTCGGAGCAAGCATTGATTCGGTGACCGTCTACCGGACCACTGAGCCGGAGCAGTCAGACATCCATGAGCTGAAAAAAAAGTTTCTCTTCCGGGAAATCGATATCGTGAGTTTCACGAGCCCGTCGGCCTTTCTGAACTTTGCAAAACTCTTCCCGCCGGCGGAGCTCGCCGAGATTTTCGCTCATGCAAAAATAGCCGTCATCGGCCCTGCGACGCGTGAGGCGGTCGAGAGGGAGGGTTTTCGCGCTGAGATCGTGGCCGGTGGATCGACCGTTGAATCGATGGTGGAGGCGATGGCAAAAACCTTTTCGACGGCATCCGGATGACGAACGATCTCTTCCTCAGGGCTCTTATGAGAGAGCCCGTGGCAAGGACTCCGGTCTGGATCATGCGGCAGGCGGGGCGATATCTGCCCGAGTACCGGGCCCTCAGGCAGCGGGCGGATTTTCTGACCCTCTGCAAGACGCCGGAGCTCGCCGCCGAGGCGACGCTGCAGCCGGTCGAGATCCTGGGGGTTGACGCCGCGATAATTTTTTCCGATATTCTCGTTGTCCCGGAGGCGATGGGGATGGAGCTCATCGTCCGGGAAGGAGAAGGGGGTCCGCAGTTTCCCGCGCCGATCAGGACGGAATCGCAGATAGAAAAACTCCGCGATCCTGCCGGGAAAATGAAATTCGTCATGGATGCGATTTCTCTCACCAGGCGGGAGCTCCGGGGGCGTGTACCTCTGATCGGGTTTTCGGGCTCTCCCTGGACGCTGGCCGCGTACATGGTCGAAGGGCGCGGCACCAAGGATTTCCGGCTCATCAGGCAGTTGATCTATGAGCGGCCGGAGCTCGCTCACCGTCTGCTGGCGAAGCTGGCCCGGAGCGTGGCAGCGTACTTGCGCGAACAGTGCGAAGCGGGCGCTCAGGCGGTTCAGATCTTTGACACATGGGGGGGGATCCTCACGCAGGAGGCATTCCGGGAGTTTTCGCTTCATTACATTAGCCAGGTCATTTCGGAGCTGGGGAACTTGCCCGTGATCGTCTTTTGCAAGGATTGCGGCCACTCGCTGGAAAAAATCGCCTCGAGCGGAGCGCGGGGAGTGGGGCTTGACTGGGCGACCGATATCGGGAAGGCCCGGGACCTTGTTGGGGAAAAGGTAGCGCTCCAGGGTAACCTGGACCCGGCAGTGCTGTATGCGAACCCCGACACAATACGTGACGAAACAGGCAAAATCTTGAAAAAATTCGGCAAGGGTCCGGGGCATATATTCAACCTGGGCCACGGCATCTTCCCTGACATTCCGGTCGACCACGTCAAGCATCTGATCGCGGCAGTGAGGGAGGAGAGCCTTATCTATCACTAACACGAGGAGAAAGACATGGCGGATAAGAAAGCACTGATTGCGGGACTGAACGGGGACCTGGCGAACGAGCTGGGAGCATCTATCCTTTACCTTTACCAGACAGCAGTGGCATCGGGCTGGGATGGAGAAGAGCTGAGGGAGCTTCTCTCCCCGGAAGTCAGCGGGGAAATGCAGCACGCGGTTTTCCTGGCCGAGAAGATCGCATCGCTCGGGGGGAAACCGACGACGGAGCCCGTGCAGCACAAATGTCCGAAGGACGTCAAGGGCATGTTGAGATACGACCTGAAACTTGAGCGTGAAGCCATTGAGAGCTACAAGCAGCGTTGTCTTCAGGCGGAGGAGGCGGGGGAGCTGGGTCTGAAGGTGAAGCTTGAAGAATTGATTGTTGACGAGACTATGCATGCGGAGAAACTGGAGCGCATATTGCGAGGGATGTGATGCCGGGCTTCCGGGCGCTCGCCGGACATCACGGTCCAACGGTAGCCGGGGCAAAATACCTATCCGCACCGGGGGAGAGCGTCCGGCGGGTGCGGAATGTTCCGGCAGTTTCGGTTTCGACGGCAGCGTGCACCTGAGCCGCCGTCAGGCATAAGGCATGCCGGCCATCGAGGGACCGCTAAGGGATAGGGCCAGAGATTTTTTCCAGACTCTGCAGGATACGATATGTGAGGGATTGCAGACAGGGGTCTTCATTGAGGATCTCTGGTCGCATCCCGGCGGGGGGGGCGGAAGGTCGCGCACGGTCCAGGGAGGAGATTGGGTCGAAAAAGGTGCCGCAAATTTCTCCGCAATCCGGAGCGACATCACCCCGCGGCTTTCGGAGAAAATGAATGTCAGGACCGGAACAATCTTCGCAACCGGCATTTCGGTCATCATCCATCCCGTGAGCCCCATGGTGCCGACGGTGCACATGAACCTGCGTTACCTGGAGCGCGACGACGGCGACTCGTGGTTTGGGGGAGGGATCGATCTCACCCCGTGCTATCTCTTCGAAGAAGACGCGCGGCATTTCCACCGAGTTCTGAAGGTTGCATGCGATAAGCATGATCCTCGGTGGTATCCCCGCTTCAAGAGGTCGTGCGACGAATATTTCTACCTCCCTCACCGGCAGGAATCGCGGGGGATCGGCGGGATTTTCTTTGACAATGAGCGTGCGGACCCTGACCGTTTCTTCCTGTTCGTCAAGGATGTGGGGGCTAGTTTCCTGCCGGCTTACATGCCGATCGTCACGAGGCGCACCGGTGAAACCTGGCACGATTCGGAGAAGAGATGGCAGCTTGTCCGCCGCGGGAGGTACGTCGAATTCAATCTGATCTACGACCGGGGAACGATATTCGGCCTTGAGACCGGAGGAAGGACCGAATCGATCCTGGCTTCTCTCCCGCCGGAGGTACGCTGGGTGTACGGGCACCGGATTGAGCCGGGTTCCCGGGAGGAAGCGCTCGTTCAGGTATTACAAACGCCGCGATCCTGGGCATGAGCGCTCCGAATCATAAGATTGCGGTCGTTCTCTTTCAGCTCGGGGGCCCCGATTCCCTCGAGGCGGTCGAACCCTTCCTCCGCAATCTCTTCCGTGATCCGGACATCATCAACTTTCCCGGGGCGTTCCTCGCCCGGCGTCCCCTGGCTCGTTTCATCGCGAGCCGACGTGCCACGAAGGTAGCCGAGCATTACCGGGAGATCGGGGGCAAATCCCCAATCCTCGAACTCACCCTTGCGCAGGCCCGCGCGCTGGAAACCCGTCTGAACGGATCCGCGAGGGTTTTCGTTGCGATGCGCTACTGGCACCCGCTGACTCAGGAGGTGATTCCCCGGCTGAAGGAGCAAAACTTTCAGCGGGTGATACTTCTCCCCCTCTATCCCCAGTACTCGAAGGCCACCACTCTCTCGAGCATGAAGGAATGGACCCGGCAGTGCAATGTCCAGAATTTCAATCATGTCCCCAGTGAGGGGATTTGCTGTTACTACAACCATCCCCTCTACATTGAGGGCATCGTTGATAACATCAACAGAACCTTCGCGAAGTTTCAGCCTCGGATCGAGGAGGTCGACCTCGTGTTCAGCGCCCACGGCGTACCTATGAGCCTGGTGGAGGAAGGGGATCCCTACACGCTGCAAATTGAAGAAACGGTGCGCCTCGTGGCTAAGAAGGGAGGCTGGCCGTCGCCATCTCATCTCTGCTACCAGAGCAGGGTAGGACCGGCGGAGTGGGTCAAACCTTCGCTCACCGATACCATCCGGGATCTGGCAGCGTCCGGGAGAAAGAAACTGCTGGTAGTCCCCGTCGCGTTCGTCACCGAGCACATCGAAACGCTTCATGAGATCGACATCGAGGCGCGGGCTCTGGCACAAGAACACGGAATCGAACAATTCGAGATGATGGGCGCGCTGAACGACCGTCCCAAGTTCATAGAATGTCTGGAGGACCTCGTCCTTCGCCGCCTCAGGGGTGAGCCGATGAACCTTCCAGGCTGCCGGGATTTCGCTCAGTGCCCGGCGCTCTGCCCCCATGGGCGATGAGCCTTGCAAAACACATCGTGGTGGTCGGTGCCGGGATTTCGGGACTCTCGGCGGCCTACTGGCTCGCAAAGAAAGGTTATCGCGTGACGGTCATGGAGAAAGGAAGCTCGCCGGGGGGTACGATGAAAACGAATCGTGAGGGCGGTTGGCTGGTTGAGACAGGGGCGACAAACGCCCTTGAATCAACCCCCCTGCTCGCTGATGCCGTTTGGGACCTTGGCATACGCGGGAGGAAAATTTCAGGGAACCCC
>JACXTT010000224.1_pt1 | contig 92464 bp, 77 predicted proteins | sample 9270951 | NCBI WGS metagenome assembly JACXTT01 (sample SAMN15532306, study PRJNA645909) | rock metagenome | isolation source: weathered quartz diorite | place: Puerto Rico | collected 2017-06-21 | reverse complement strand
CGGGATCAGTGCTCGTGCGATTCCGCGACTGAATCCTGCCCCGTGGGCCAGCCGTAGCCCAGCGCCTTGTACACGTTGATCACTTCGATCAGGCGCTGCGCCTGCAGGCCCGACTGGGTGAGCTGCGCGTTGAACAGGCTGCGCTCGGCATCCAGCACTTCGAGATAGCTGGTGTAACCGCCTTCATAGAGGTCACGTGCCAGTGACGCGTACTTGTGCAGGGAGGTGACCTGATTGTCCGTGTAGGTCAGTTGCTCCTTCGTGCGCTGCTCGCCGACCAGGGCATTGTCGACATCCGCGAACGCGCTCTGGATGGCCGACTGGTAAGCCAGCAAGGCCTGCTGCTGGCGAGCCTCCGCCTGCTTCACGGAACCGGAGATCGCGCCACCGGTGAAGATCGGCTGGCTGATAGCGGCGGCATAGGACCAGGTCCGGGCCGGCCCCTTCCACAGCGAATCGAGCCCGGTGCTGGCCTGGCCAAACAGGCCGGTCAGGCTGATGGTGGGGAAATACTGCGCTTTCGCCGCGCCGATCAAGGCATTGGCGGACACCAGGGCCTGCTCCGCCTCGCGGATATCGGGACGCTGGTTCAGCAGATCCGAAGGCAGACCGGCGGGGATCACCGGCAAGGCGATCTGGTCGATCGGCTTGCCGCGCGGAATCGGCCCGGGGTTCTGGCCCAGCAGCAGCGACAGCGCGTCCTCCTGCTGCGCGATCTGCTGGGAGATGGCAGCCTCGGAAGTCTTGGCGACCGCGTACTCCGACTCGGCCTGGGACAGCTGCACCTGGGAAATCACGCCACCCTGGAAGCGCTCCTGGAACAGGTGCAGCGCATCCTCGCGGGTCGCGACGGTGGCCTGGGCAATCACCAGGCGCTGGTCGAGATCGCGCAGCGTGATGTACCCCGACGCCACGTTCGCCTCCAGCGACACCAGCGTGGCCTGCCGCGCCCACTCCGTGCCGAGCAGGTCGGCCTTGGCCGATTCGCGCTCGCGGCGCAGCTTGCCGAACAGGTCGATCTCCCACGACATGGCCGCGTTCACCTGCACCTGCGAGGTCTCGTACGAGGGCGTGAGCGGTGTCTTCGCGACGCGCTCGCGACCCGCCGCGGCATTCGCGCCCAGCTGCGGGAACAGTGCCGAACTGGTCGTGGTGACGCGCCCCCGGAACTCCTCGATGCGGGCGATCGCGATCGCCAGGTCCTTGTTCTGCGCAATGGCCTTGGCGACCAGGTCATCCAGCACGGGATCGTTGAACTGGGACCACCAGCTCGCATTGAAACTGGTGGTCGCATTCTGGTCGGTGAAGCGGTAGCCGGCCGGCACGTCCACCTCGGGACGGTGGTAGTCCGGCCCCATCAGGCATCCTGCCAGGGCGACGCACAGCATCGAGGGCAGCAGCGAGCGACGCAGGGTATGCATGGTCAGCCCTCCTGCCCCGGCGAAGCCAGCCCGTCCTCGGGCTTGGCATGCGGATCATCGTGCGTGCCTTGCTTCTTGGCCGCCTTGCGGTCCGCCATGAGCTCCAGGCCCCAATAGAACATCGGGATGAAGAACACGGCGATCACGGTGGCACCCAGCATGCCGAAGATGATGCCGGTACCCAGCGAGCGACGGCTGGCCGAGGACGCGCCGCTGGCGATCGCCAGCGGGATGCAGCCCAGGATGAAGGCCAGCGAGGTCATGATGATCGGGCGCAGGCGGAGCTTGGCGGCATGCAGTGCCGCCTCGTAGGGCGACATGCCTTCCTTCTCGCGCATCTCCACCGCGAACTCGAAGATCAGGATCGCGTTCTTCGCCGCCAGTGCGATCAGCACGGTGAGGCCGATCTGGAAGTAGACGTCGTTCTCCATGCCGCGCAGCAGGATGCCGATCAACGCACCGAACAGCGCGAACGGCACGGCCATGATCACGCCCAGCGGCAGCGACCACTTTTCGTACTGCGCCGCCAGGATCAGGAACACCATCAGGATGGCGAAGCCGAACACCGCCGCAGCCGTGGAGCCCGCGCTCTTTTCCTCATAGGCCTGGCCGCTCCAGCCATAGCTGTAGCCCGAGCCCAGCACTTCCTGCGCCGTCTCCTCCATCGCCGCGAGGGCCTGGCCCGAGCTGTAGCCCTCGGCGGCATCGCCGGTAATCTTGGCGGCCGGGAAATTGTTGAAGCGGGTGACGATGTCGGCACCGGGTACGTAGCGCGTGGTGATCATGGACTTGATGGGCACCATGTCGCCGGCCTTGTTGCGCACGTACAGGTCCATCAGGTCGTCGGGCTTCATGCGATTGGCGGGTTCCGCCTGCAGGATCACCTGGAACAGGCGACTGCTGCGGGGGAACTGGCTGACGTACAGCGAGCCGAACATCGTCTGCATCGCCGAATAGACATCCTGCACCGCCACGCCTTGCGTCTCGGCACGCTCCCTGTCCACGTCCACCAGCAATTGTCGCGAGCGTGTGTTGATGGTGGTGCTGACGCCACGCAGCTCGGGCCGTTGCTTTGCCTTGGCAAGGAATTCCCGCACCTTGCCTTCCAGTTGCTGGTAGCTGGCGTTACCCGTGCTCTGCAGCCAGAACTCGAAGCCGCCCGTGGTGCCCAGGCCCGGGATGGAGGGCGGGTTGATCGGCACCACCACGCCGTCGGTATAACTTCGGAAGGCCTTGCTGCCTTCGCGTATCAGGTCGGCGGCGGTCTGCCCTTCCCCGCGCTCGGCAAAACCCTTGAGCGTCACGAACAAGGTGCCGGCATTCGTCTTGTTCTGGGAATCGATGAGGCTGTAGCCGACGGGCGACGCCACCGACTTCACGCCGGGCTGCTTGGCGAACCATTCTTCGGCCCGCTTGGACAGCTCTCCGGTGCGATCGAGGCTCGCCGAATCGGGCAGCACCACGGCGCCGAACAGGTAGCCCTGGTCCTCCACCGGCAGGAACGACGTCGGTATGGACCTGAACAGCCCGAGCGTGATCACGATCATGCCCAGGATCAGCAGCAGCGACGCGGTGACCCGCTTGATCGACAGCTGGACACCACGCCCATAACCGTTGGTCATGGCGTCGAACTTGGTGTTGAACCAGGTGAAGAAGCGGTTCTTCTTGTGGGCTCCCGGTTTCAGGATGATCGCGGCGAGCGCCGGCGACAGGGTCAGCGCCACCACGCCCGACAGCACCACGGAAATCGCGATGGTCACCGCGAACTGCTTGTACAGCTGGCCGGTAATGCCCGACAGGAAGGCCACGGGAATGAACACGGCCAGCAGCACCAGCACGATGGCCACCACGGGCCCACTGACCTCGTCCATGGCGCGCTTGGCCGCCTCCTTCGGCGCCAACCCGAACTCGGTCATGTTTCGTTCGACGTTCTCGATCACCACGATCGCATCGTCCACCACGATGCCGATCGCCAGCACCATGCCGAACAGCGTGAGCATGTTGATGGAGAAGCCGAACGCGCTCATGCCGATGAACGCACCGATGATGGACACCGGCACCGCGAGCAGCGGCACCAGGGTCGCGCGCATGCTCTGCAGGAAGATGTAGACCACGAGGATGACGAGCACCACCGCCTCGAGCAGGGTATGCACCACCTCGTTGATCGACTCGTGCACGAACTCGGTGGTGTCCAGCGCCACCTCGTATTCCAGCCCGGGCGGGAAGCTCTTCTTGAGTTCGGCGAGCGTCTTGTTCACCTGCGTGGCCACGTCCAGCGCATTGGCGCCCGGCTGCTGGTAGACCGCCATGAGGGTGGCCGTCTTGCCATTGAAGCGGCCGCGCAGCGCATATTCCTTGGAGCCCAGCTCGGCGCGCCCGATGTCCTTCACGCGCACCAGGGCGGCGGCGTCGTTGGTGCCGCCGCGCAGGATGATGTTCTCGAACTCCGCCGGTTCGGTCATGCGGCCTTTCGTGGCAATGGGAAAGGTCTGCTGCACCGGTCCCGGTGTCGGCGCCGCGCCGATGCGTCCCGCGGAGAACTGCTGGTTCTGGTTGGCGACCGCCTGCTGCACGTCACCTACCGTGATGCCGAGCTTGGCCATGCGATCGGGCTTCAGCCAGATGCGCATGGCGTAGTCGGCGGAACCGAAGATGGAGGCCTGGTTCGCGCCCGGGATGCGCTTGATCGCATCGAGCACGTAGACGTTGGCGTAGTTGGCCACGTAGGCGGGGTCGAGCGAGTTGTCGGGCGAATAGATCGCGATCACCATCATGAAGGCCGACGATCGCTTCTGCACCGACACGCCCTGCGAGGTCACCTCGCTGGGCAGGAACGGCAAGGCCAGGTTGACGCGGTTCTGCACGTCCACCTGGGCCAGCGACGGATCCGTGCCGATCTTGAAGTACACGGTGAGCGTCATGTTGCCGGTCGATGAACTCGTCGAGTTCATGTACATCATGTTGTCGGCGCCGTTCACCTGCTGCTCGATCGGCGCGGCGACGTTCTGCGCGATGATGTCCGAACTCGCGCCTGGGTAGGTGGCCGATACCGTGATCTGCGGCGGCGCGATTTCCGGGAACTGGGCAATGGGCAGGTTCAGCATCGCCACCCCGCCCGCCACGGTGATGATGATGGAGATGACCGAGGCGAAGATGGGACGGTCGATGAAGAACCGTGACATGCTCATTGCGCGCCTCCCGGGGGAGCCGCCTTGGCGGCGGCAGGCTCTGGCGGGGGCGTGAATGGATGGGGATTCACGGGCATGTCGGGTGCCAGCTTGACCAGGTTCTCGACAATGACGCGGTCACCCGCGTGCAGGCCGGAATTGATCACCCACTCGTTGCCGTTCCAGCCGCCGGTTTCCACCGCGCGCTGCTTGGCCTTGCCCTGCTCGTCGACGGTCCAGACGAAGGCGCCGCGATCGCCCTGCTGCACCGCCTCCTGCGGCACGGCCAGCGTGCTGGACAGGCTGGCGCCGCGCACCTTGACGCGCACGAACTGGCCCGGGCGCAGCACGTCATCGGGATTGGCGAACTCCGCACGCACGAGATACGTGCCCGTCTCCGTATTGAGCGCCGCGTCGGAGAACGAAATGTGGCCATGCTTGCCGTACTGGCTGCCATCGGCCAGCACGATGTCGATCTCCAGGCCGCCTTCCTTGGGCATCTTCAGCTGCCCGGACTGCGACTGCGCGCGGAACCGCAGGAATTCGTTCTCCGACAGGCTGAAGTTCACCCACATCGGATCCAGCTTGGCCACGTAGGTGAGCAGGCTGTTGCTGGCGTCGATGTACGAGCCGTCCTGCTTCTTGGCGAAGCTGGAGAGTCCGTCCACCGGCGAGGTGATCGTGGTGTAGCCGAGGTTGAGCTGGGCGGTGGTGACGTCGGCCCCGGCCTGTTCCACCGCGGCGGCAGCAGCCTGCTGCTGGCCGGTGGCGTCGTCCAGGTCCTTCTGGCTCAACGCGTTCTTGGCCGCCAGCGGCTTCACGCGATTCAGGTTCGCCTGCGCCGTATCCAGTCGCGCCTTCTGCTGCCGGTACTCGGCCTGCGCGGCATCCAGAGCCGCCTTGAAAGGCTTCGCATCCATGCGGAACAGCACGTCGCCCGCATGCACCATGGCGCCTTCGCGGTAGACCCTGTGCTCCAGGAAGCCGTTGACGCGCGCGCGGATCTCCACCTCCTGCGAGCTTTGCGTCTGGCCCACGAACTCGAAGACGACCGGCACGTCCGCCTTGCTGACCGTGATGATGCCCACCGGCAGCGCCTGCGCGCCGGTGGGAGCCGTCTTGTCGCCCTTGCATGCAACCAGCGCCGTCAGCGCCAAGACACACAGGAAACCAATGCGCCGAAATCCCGTCTTCACGCTGCCCTCCCCCCATGAGGGGTTGGTATGACCGTCTCGCTCCGGGCGGGCGCCAATCCAAGTCTTTCCTGCGCCCTCGAACGTCCAGCCCATCCGACGTCGTGCCCCTTGCGCCATTCGAGGCGGGGATGTTGCCCGCCTCGGCCCTTACGTACGTGCTTCCGTGCCGGTACCGCTACTGGGGTACGGCCGCCTTGCGGAACCAGTCCTGGGTCGCCTTGTCAGGCTTGCCCAGGTATTGCTCGTAGATCCCGTTGATCTTCCCCGAGCGGTACAGCTCGCTCAGCGTCTTGTCGACCAGCAGGCGGAAGTCCGAGTCGTCCCGGCTCAGCGCGAACGCCAGCGGCTCGTAGTCGAAGACGCGATTGAGCACGACGAGTTCGCCGCTCTTGTCCTTCTTGGCGAGGTCCAGCAGCACGTTGCGTTCGGCCACGAAGGCATCGGACTTGCCGTCCTGGAGCTGCTTGAGGCCCGTCGCCAGGTCCGGCACCAGCGAGATCACGCTGTTGACGTTGAGCTCCTCGCGGCGGTTCTTCACCAGCTGCTCCTGCAGCGACCCCGAGATCACGGAAAACGTGCGCTGCTGGAGCGCGGCGAGCATCGGCGAGCCACGCCACACCGGATGGCCGGCCGTCTGGCCCGTCTCCAGCAGTTCGCGGAACGCGACCGGCGCATCCTTCCTCACCATCACGCCGGTGCCGCTGTCGATGATGGGAATGGAGAAGCTGACCTCGGTGCGATTGGTCAGGGTCGGCGCCGCCGGCCCGCACAGCAGGTCCACGCGGCCTTCCTTGACGGCATTGAAGCGATCGGCCGCGTCGACGGCGACGAACTGCGTCGAGAGGCTCGGCAGCTTCAGGTCTGCCTGGATGGCCGTGGCCACGGCGCGGCACAGTGCGATGGCGTAGCCGTCCGGTGTTCCGGCGGAACCCTGGTAGGTGAACGGTTGCGCCTCGTTGTAGAAGCCCATGGTCATCTTGCCGCTCGAGCGGATGCGCTCGAGCGTGCCTGGCTGCCCCTGCGCCAGCGCGGCCTGCATCGGCACCAGGAACACCGCCAGCAGCACCCAGCCAAGCAGGTGGTATCGCGATCCGGCCTTCTTCATGCGTGACATGTCATCTCTCCTGAGTCCAAGGCTTCACCCGAATGATCTAGCCGCGCACCGGTTCGGTAACCACCGGCGAAGGGAACCGTGGAGCCAGGAACCCGTAGATCAGGATGGTGAGTGCAAGGACGATGGTTCCGCCCAGCACCGCCTCCATGCCGGACGCGTAGATCGCGTAGGTGCTGTAGAGCATCGCCACGGTCGCCACGAACGTATTGAGCTTGTAGGTACCCTCGGGCGTGCCTGCCCTGCGCATCATCACCATCAGGGCGGAGAGCGCGATGATGTACGGGATCACGTTGGTCACCACCGCGAGATTGACCAGCACCGCGAACTGCTCGCCCAGGCTGGGCGACGCGGTGGAGAACGCCAGCAGGGTCTGCACCACGCCCATGACGATCATGCCGATCACCGGCGCGGTCATCTTGTTGGTCTTGGCGAAGAAGCGCGGGAACAGGTGGTCCTCGGCCGCGGTCTTGGCAGTCTGGGCGATGGTGAACTGCCAGCCGAGCAACGAACCCAGGCAGGCAAGGATGGCCAGCGCGCGGATCACCGACCCTACGCCCGGGCTGAACATCTGGGCATAGGCCAGCGCGAACGGACCGGTGGATTCGGCCAGCTCCTTGTTCGGCACGATGCCCTGGATCACCGTCGTCGACAGCACGTAGATCACCGCCGCGCCCAGCGTGCCCAGCATGCAGGCCATCGGCACGTCCCGCTTGGGGTTCTCCACGGCATCGGAGTTCTGCGCCGCCGACTCCATGCCAAGGAACGCCCACAGCGTGAGCGCGATGCTCGAATCGACACCCTTGAACAGGCTCATGCCTTGCGGGTTCCATGCCTCGGCGAAGGTGGAACTCTTGAACCAGAACCAGCCGATGATGGACAGGCCCGCCACCGGGATGATCACGCCCCACACCGTGATGGCGCCGATCCGGCCCGTGATGTTCGGGCCGCCGAAGTTCGCGGTGGTAGTGATCCAGATCAGCGCGATCACCCCGATACAGGTCGTCATCGGCGACGACGAGAGCCAGGGGAAGAACGCGGCGAGGTAGCCCACCGCCGAGATAGCAATGGCGACGTTGCCGATCGCCAGTGACAGGAAATAAAGGAAGAACGTGAGGAAGTAGCCACCCTTCCCGTAAGCATCTTCAGCGTAGGCCGCCATGCCGCCGGTTCGCTGGTTGAGCAGGCCCGCCTGGGCGAAACCGTAGGCGATGGCCATGGATCCCAATGCGGTGACCACCCAGGAGAGCAGCGAAATCGCGCCGACCTTGGCCATGTTGGCCGGCAGCATGATGATGCCGGATCCCATCATGTTGACCGCCACCAGCACGGTCAACTGCATCATGCTCATCTTCTTCGTGCCGCTCATCAGTGCCTCCACTAGGTGGATCCGGAGCCCAAGCGACCCGTCGCGCAGGCGTGCGCAACCAGCCGACCAAACGACTGACACCAAACATTGCGAGCTGCAGCCCCTACCCTGGCGGGCATTGCACCCGCGGTGAAGAATGGTCGCGAATCGATCAAGGCTGCGTGAAGCATTTTTCGCCAAAAACACCACATGATCAGCGTGTTTCCGGCGTGCAAAGCGTGCACGCCGATTCCGCGATTCAACGCGCACTGGTTCGGCCTTGCGCCTGATCGGTGAACCTTTTTTTTGCGTGAAACCTACTTAAGTAATCACCCTGATCCGTCGATCGCGGAAGGCGCCATCACTGCCACGGCATGCATTTGCCGGGGTCCGCGAAATCCTTCATTTAGACGCCTTTTTGACAGTCCGGGACGGACTTGCGCCGGACGGCGATGCTGCCGCAGCAGGGAAAGGTGCGTGCGGAAAGCGGAACCCGCTCAGCGGCAGATCAGCACGGGGATGTCGGTACTGACCAGAAGCTTGCTGGCCTGGCTGCCGAGGCGAAGCCGGTCCAGCCCGGTCCTGCCGTGCGAACCCATGACGATCAGGTCGCATTGCTGCTTGCGGGCGGCGGCCACGATGGCCATGTACGGCCGCAGGTCGAACTCGTAGGCGCTGTGGCATTCCACATGGGCCGCCTCGGCGCGCTGGCGCACTTCATCGAGGTAGGAGGTGGCCTTGCGGGTGATCTTCAGGGTGCGCTCGTCTTCCGGCAACACCAGCATGTCGGACAGGTGCTGGACGCCGGGCGGCGGCTTGATCACATGGAGCGCGAAAACGCTGGCGCCTTGTTCGGTCGCGATGCTGATACCCAGGTCGACAGCCCGCAGGGATAGTTCGGAGCCATCCGTGGGCAGCAAGATATGCTTGAACATGTCGCTCACCGTAGTCAGCAAGACATCGGTCCCCAAGAGCTGGCCTGCCAGGCTTGCGCGGCGGTACCGTCGTTCGGGCGGCCACCTGGCAGGAGTGCATTCCGGTCGCGGTTTCGTGCGGTTCGTCCCCGGCCCCACCCGGCAAGAACGAACGTTCACGGCGACCTGTGCGCAGGATCATGCCAGTTCATTTGCGAAGGACATGCATGCGGCCGGGCCGATTTCGCCTGTTTCGCGGCTGAAACATCGCGCCGCGGTGACCGGCCTCCCGGATGGGTCAGTGGAAGTCCCGGGAGCGGCTGTCGAGCGTCCCCAGCAGGGGACTGAGGTCGAGCAGCCGGTGCGCGATGAGGTGGCTGACGCCATCCACCTGCTCCCATCGGCCATCCACGCCCAGCAGGCGCGCCTCCAGGTAGGTCTGGCGCTGGCGTTCCGCCACATGGCTCCATACCACTACATTGATGGGACCGTACTCGTCTTCCATGGTGATGAAGGTGACGCCACTGGCGGTCTGCGGCCGCTGGCGCTGGGTGACCAGGCCGGCGGCGCGCACATGGCTTTCGTGGGGTTTCGCGTGCAGCGCGCGCGAGTCCAGGCAACGTGCCGCGCGCAGGCGCGAGCGGATCTGCTGCAAGGGATGCGGGCCGAGGCTGAGGCCGACGCGCGCATAGTCCGCCAGCGTGTTTTCCGCCTGCGAAGGTGGCGGCAGCACCACCGCTTCCTCCGCCGGACTGGCGTGACCGAACAAGGGCAGCTGCGGCTCGATGCCGGCGATCGCCCAGCGGGCGCGATGACGGTGGCCGGCGAGGCCACGCAGCGCCCCGGCTTCGGCGAGCACTTCCTGATGGTGCCGGTCGAGCCCCGTGCGCGCGCAAAGGTCGGTGATGTCATGGAAGGCGCGTTGCGCACGCACGGCCGCCAGTCGATAGCCCACGTCTTCCCGGCAACCGCGCACCTGGCGGAAACCAAGCCGTATCGCATAGCCGCCGCTCGACGCGCGATCGGGTTCCAGCAGGTTGTCCCACGCGCTGTAGCGCACGTCGACCGGACGCACGCCCACGTCGTGGCGCCGGGCGTCCTGCACCAGCTGGCTGGGCCCGTAGAAGCCCATGGGCTGCGCGTTGAGCAGGGCGCAGAGGAAGGCCGCGGGGTAATGGCACTTCAGCCAGCTGCTGACATAGGCGATCTGCGCGAAGCTTGCGGCATGGCTTTCGGGAAACCCGTAGGAGCCGAAGCCCTTGATCTGCTCGAAGATGCGTGACGCGAATTCCTCGGTGTAGCCGTTCCTGAGCATGCCCTGCATCAGCTTGTCGCGATGCTTCTCCATGCCGCCGTGGCGCTTCCATGCCGCCATCGCGCGCCGCAGGGCATCGGCGTCTTCGGCCGTATAGTCGGCGGCCACCATGGCCAGCCGCATCACCTGCTCCTGGAACAGCGGGACGCCCAGCGTGCGCCCGAACACCTCCCGCAGCTTCTCGGAGGGATAGGTAACGGGCTCTTCGCCACGCTTGCGGCGCAGGTACGGATGCACCATGCCGCCCTGGATCGGGCCGGGCCGCACGATGGCCACCTGGATCACGAGATCGTAGAACGTCTCCGGCTGGTGGCGCGGCAGCATGGCCATCTGCGCGCGGCTCTCGATCTGGAACACGCCGATGGTGTCGGCGCGCCGGATCATCCGGAACGTCTCGTCGTCGCTCGGGTCCTTGCCGATCACCGCCATGCTGAGGTCGCGGCCATGGTGGCTGCGCAGCAGGTCCAGGCATTTGCGCACGCAGGTCAGCATGCCCAGCGCCAGGCAGTCGACCTTGAGCAGGCCCATGGTGTCGAGGTCGTCCTTGTCCCACTGGATGATGGTGCGGTCGGCCATGGCTGCGTTCTCGACCGGCACCAGGTGCGACAGCGGCTGGTCGGAGATGACGAAGCCGCCCACGTGCTGGGACAGGTGGCGCGGGAAATCCAGCAGTTCGGACGTGAGCAGCAGCACGCGCCGGATCAGCGGGCTGTCCGGATCGAACCCGCGCTCGCGCAGGCGATCGCCCAGCTCGTCGTCGCCATCCCACCAGGCGAACACCTTGGACAACAGGTCGACCTGGTCCATCGGCAGGCCCAGCGCCCGCGCCACGTCGCGCACCGCGCTCTTGCCGCGATAGCTGATGACGGTCGCCGCCAGCGCGGCGCGATCCCGGCCGTATTTCGCGTAGATGTGCTGGATGACCTCCTCGCGCCGCTCGTGCTCGAAGTCGATGTCGATGTCCGGCGGCTCGTTGCGGTTCTCCGAGATGAAGCGCTCGATCAGCAGCTCGGTGGTTTCCGGATCCACTTCCGTCACGCCCAGGGCGAAGCACACGGCGGAGTTCGCCGCCGACCCGCGCCCCTGGCAAAGAATGCCCCTGCTCCTGGCAAAGCTGACGATTTCCTGCACGGTCAGGAAGTACGGCTCGTAGCGGAGCTTGCCGATGAGCTGCAGCTCCTTCTCGATATGGCCGCGCACCTTGCTGGAGATGCCCTGCGGCCAGCGCCGGTCGATGCCCTCCTCCGTCAACTGGCGCAGCCAGGTGGTGGCCGTATGCCCCTCCGGCACCAGCTCGGAGGGATAGCGATACTTCAGCTCGTCCAGCTGGAACGTGCAGCGCGCGGCGATGCGCACGCTTTCCTCCATGAGGTCGGCGGAATAGATGGCCGACAAGGCCTCGCGCCTGCGCAGGTGGCGCTCGCCGTTGCGGAACAGCAAGGCGCCCGCCTCGGCCACGGTGCAGCGGTGGCGGGTGGCGGTGAGCACGTCCTGCAGCGCGCGCCGGCGTCGCACATGCATGTGCACGTCGCCGGCGGCCACGCATGGCATGCCCAGCGTGCGTCCCAGCGCTTCCAGTGCCTCCCGTCGCCGGGTGTCGTCAGGTCCGCGATGCAGTTCGATGGCCAGCCATGCGCGACCATCGAACAATGAGCGGATCCACGCCCCTTCCGCGGCATCGGGTTCGTCACCGGGCAGCCACAAGGCCAGCGTGCCGGGCAGGCCGTCGGCGAAGTCCGCCCGCCTCACGCTGTAGCTGCCCTTGTCGGCGGCACGACGGCCGCGCGTGATCAGCGCGCACAAGGCGACGTAGCCATCCAGGTTTTCACACAACAGCACCAGCCTCGGGCCATCCTCCAGCCGGAACTCGGCCCCGACGAGCAGGGCCACGCCGGTTTCGCGCGAAGCCTCCAGCGCGCGCACGATGCCGGCCAGCGAGCACTCGTCCGTGATCGCCAGCGCACGATAGCCACAGTCCTTCGCCCGCCTGAACAGCTCGAGCGCACTCGACGCGCCACGCTGGAACGAAAAGTTCGACAGGCAATGCAGTTCGGCGTAGTCGCTCATGCGAACCACCCGTGCAGCATCCACGCGCCCTGCTCGCCCGGCGCGCAGTACACCCAGGCGCACTGCCCCTGAGTGGTGCGTACCACGTAGTAATCGCGGCGCAGGTCGCCGCCATCCCACCACCCCGTTTCGATGCGCTCGGGGCCGGCCAGGATGTCCGGCGGCGGACCACGCAGCGGGAGCGGCGTGCCAAGCAGCCAGGAGGGACGCAGCCGCGTCTCGGGCGTTGGCGCCTCCTTGATATGCGATGCCGTGGTCTGCGCCCGCTCGGGGCGCGGGTCGACCGTGCGATGCAGGTGCTGCACCGCGTTTTCGCCGAGACGGGAACGCAGGCGTTCGCGCAGCTGGTCCAGCGGCATGGCATGCGCGGGGCGCGCATCGAACAGGTCGCGGCCCGCCGGCACGAAGGGCGGCAGGTCGGGAGCAAGCAGCTGCATGGCCACCACCGGTTGCGGCAGGGCCTGGCGTTCCAGCCGGCCGCGGGCGCAGTCGAACAGCAGCGTGGCATCGCGCGCGGCGGCCAGCATGCCCACCGGCACGCGGGTGGACGGCTGGTTGCGGTGTTCCAGCACCAGCTCGAAGCGCTGCACGCCGCCGTCGCGACCGGCGAGATACGCCGACAGGTCGCCGGTCAGTCGGCGCAGCGGGAACATCAGGGCTTCGACGTGCTCGATCTCGTGCGTCCATTCCATGCGCTGCTCGAACGCATCGGGTGGCCGGTAGCTTTCCATCTGCGAAGGCTGCTCGCCGGTAAGCCGGTCCAGCTGCAACACCAGCTCGCCGCCGAAGCGGCGCTGCAGGCCTGCGCGCGGCATCGACAGCAATTGCCCCAGCGTGCGGATGCCCATCGAGGAGAGCGCATGGGCGGCGCCGTCGGGCAGTCGCGCATGCGTCACGGAAATCGGCGAAAGCGCGCCACGCAACGTCGATGGCGCCATCACGGCAATGCCGTTCTCCACGCCGGCCAGCACGTAGGCTGCCTGCGGCGTGGGCGCCAGGGCGATGCGATGACGAAAGCCCAGGGCAGCGAGGTCGTCGCGCAGCAGCGACTCGAAGTGCGGCCACGGCCCGAACAGGCCCAGGCTGCGACTCACCTCCAGCACGACGGCGTGCGCGAGCAGGCCGACGTCAGCGCTGTAACGGTAGGCCCAGGCAGCCAGCAACCGATGCCAGTACGCCTCGTCGCCGGCGTCGTGCTCGACCATGGCGAAGCGGTGCAGCATCGCCTGCGCGGCGGCCAGCCGCTGGCCCCGGTACAGGCCCGCGGCGCGTGCGCCGGCATTCGCGGCATGCACGATGCGCTGCTGCGCCGGGCCACTGACGAGCACCAGGGGCTCCTCCGAGGGCGGGCGTCGCCGGAGGACACCGTCCAGCGCCAATTGCGGCAGCAATATGCAGGCCCACAGCATGATGCAGCCCCGTCACGACCAGCCGGCGGCCAGCGGCACGGCCTGTGCCGGCGGATTGCCGCCACGACACTTGCGGATGCGCACCCGTGGCACGGGATGGTTTTCCAGCTCCAGTCGCAGGGCCGCCGGCGATGCCTGCACCGCATGCCGATGGTCGCGGAACACGAAGGCCAGTGCCCTGCCCGTATCCGCGGCCAGCTGCAGCCGGCGCAGCGCGCGCTCATCGGCCTGCGCGGGCCAGGCCAGCACCGCGGCGCAACTGCCCGAACGCAGGCATTGCTCGGTCGCCCACAACACGTCGCGGGCACCGGCCTGCACGATGTCCACGCACGACATCACCACGCCGCGCGCTTCCCAGCCGGCCACGCAGGGTACGTAAGGCGGCGCGATCACCATCACCTGGCGTGCCGCCTGCGTCATGCGGGCCAGCGTGGGCAGCACCAGCTGCAACTCGCCGATGCCATCGACGGGCAGCAGGATCTCGGTCAGCGCGTGCTCGGGCCAGCCACCCGCAGGCAGCGCGGCATCCAGCGCCGGCCAGCCGGTCGACTCGCTGCTGCCCGGCAAGGCCGCGGCACGCCCCTGCCACACCTGGCGGGTGTGGATGAGGGTGTCGAGCGCAACAACCTGGCCCATGACGGCACCCTTCAGCGCAGGGTGCGCAGGCAACGGGTGACGACACCCCAGACGCTCAGCGTCTCGCCCTCGCGGAACACGATGGGCTTGAAATGCGCGTTCTCGGGCAGCAGGGCGATATGTCCATCCACCTTGCCCAGCCGCTTGATGGTCAACTCGTTGTTGACCACGGCCACCACGATGTCGCCCTGGCGTGGCGCCAGGGCGCGATCCACCAGCACTTCATCGCCATCGAAAATGCCCGCGCCGATCATCGACCAGCCCGACACGCGGACGATGAAGGTGCTGGGCTCATGGCCCGGCAGCACCAGGTGCTCATTGAGGTCGACCACCTCGTCGACATCGTCTTCCGCCAGCGAAGGCACGCCGGCGGGCACGCGACTGAGGAAGGCCGTCAGCGCCACCGTCGAGGGCGTCAACGAGACCGGCCGGGGCGTGTCCAGCGACGCGGGTTCGCGATAGGCGTCCAGGTAGGCCAGCACCGCCGGCACCTGGCTTTCGGGCACGCGGATACGCTGACTGGGCTCGCCGGCCGGGCGACCGGCGCCGGGGCGGCGTCCACCATGTTCGGCAGGAGGCATAGGACTTTCTTGATTACCGGGACGGGAATCAAGATAGCACGAAGCCGTTCTCACCGCATGAGATACGGCGCCCGAAAAAGCGGCCGGGAGCCGCCCCGCAAGCGCCGCATCACGCCGGGGATCAGCTCACCAGCTTCGCGATCAGCGCGGTGTCGGCCACCCCGGTCGCCGGCAACTGGTTCTTGGCCTGATAGGCCTTGATGCCATCCGACGTCCCCCTGCCGAAGATGCCATCCGCCTTGATGTCGGGTTGGTCGCGCGACAGGTTGAGCTGGACCAGGCGCACGTCCATGCCCCTCACCAGGGGCGTGGCGAGACTCAGCGAACGGCTGCCGGGAGCCGGCCCGTCGAAGCAGCCCGTCGGCGTGGCGTTCATCGTCGCCAGCGATATCTCGGAACCCCGCACGACCAGGGGAAGCTCCAGTCCCCACTGGCCCAGCTCGATCAGGCGCTTCAGCGCATCCATGCGATAGACCGTGGGGCGCAGCGCCGCATTGGCGTTGTTGGCCAGCCACGCGCGGCGCACGTCGACATACGCCGAAATCCAGGCCTGCTCGCCCAGGGTGCCGATGTCGCCGGCCTGCTGCGTCGTGCTGTCACGCAGCCGGGGCCAGGAGCCGTGCACGGTGCTGTCGTAGACCACGGCCATGCCCAGCGGCAACGTGATGCCCAGCTTGGTGGCCGCGCGCTCGGCCGGCGCCCAGTACACGTCGTCGAAGAACTGGTCCTGCGTGTCGCGCATCACCGGGTCATCCGCGGTCGCGCGCAGGATGTTCTGCAGGTAGCGGTCGTCGTCCAGGCTCACGTCGCAGCTCACCAGCCGCTGGACGTAGGGACCCAAGGCACTCGCGAAGCGGGCTGCCGCGTTGGCGCAATAGCGCTGGACCAGGGTGGCGAGGTTGCCCGAACTCAAGGTGGTCTGCGAACGACCGAAGGTCAGGTGCCCGGTGTCCCCTGCCATCAGCGTGATGCTGCTGTAATCGCCGCGCACCGAGCCCGTCTCGAAGACGTTGACGATGGCTTCCGCGGCATGCTTCTGGGTGACCGTGATCATGTATCCCTCCGTCGGGTTCGTCCGGAAAACCCGCCCGGCCCGCCGGGCCGACGCGGTGGCGTGGCCGCAGCGCTCAGGCGTTCCAGGCGCTGATGTCGAAGACCAGGTTTCCGCTGATGCCTGGCGCACTGGCGCTGGCGAAGCCCACCGTCAACTTCGCCCGGTCGCCTGAAAATGGAATGGGCTGGTAACCGTTGGGCGTCGGCGCCGCCGCCTCGCTCTGCCAGCGATAGCGCACCTTCCAGCCATCGCCGCCCGCCGGAGGCAGGATCTCCACGATCAGCGTGTCGCGGAACAGGTAGGCACCTTCGTAGTGCTGGTCGAACCACAGGATCTGGTCGACCTTGTAGTCGGGCACGCGCACGCCCAGCGTCAGGCTGTAGGAAAGCGAGGGGTCCCGCGGGTTGACGCGCGAAATGTCGGCAAGGAACACGCTGGAGAGATAGACCTTGCGGCGCGCACTCTTCGCGGGATCGGTCAGTTCGTCATGGCTGCGACAGGCAACGGAGTCCTCTTCCGAGGTCCGGCGCGTGAGGAACCATGGCTTGCCGCGCGGCGAGGCCAGCACTTCGAACTGGTAGAGCGCGTCGACCTTCCTGTCCTTGATCGCCGGGGGCAGCGTGACGCCGCCCACCTCGACCGAAACATCGATGCGCACGTCGCCGAACAGGAAGCGCGTGAGGTTCTGGTAGGCCTCCTCGCTATTGACGATGCCGAAGTAGCCCGAGTGGGAGCGATACGCATAGGCGGTGGCGACCGGCGTTTCGTTGCCGGCATCATCGATGCCGCACAGGCCGGCGTTCTCGATGCGCACCAGCCCGTCGCTGCCATGTCCGGAAAAGGTCCGCGACAGACCCTGCGCGACTTCGTAGTCGCTGCGATTGGAGCCGATCATGCAGAAGCAGCGGCGGATGTCGAAATCCTTGCCGGTGCGCAGGTAATCCGACCTTCCCGTGCCGCGCAGGGCGGCGTCATAGCCGAACAATCCCGCCAGGTAATCGCGATTGAAGTTGCTCATGTCGAACAGGCTGAGCCACTTCGGTACGTTGATGCCGGCCATGTCGATGCCGTTGTGGGGCGTGGCGTAGGTAAAGAACTTGTCCACGGCGGCCCGTGCGACCGGATCACCAAGCGCCGGGTTCTGCAGGAAGGCCCGGCAGATCAGTCCGCCCATCGAATGGGCAACCAGGTAACAGCGAAAGCCCTCGGGCGAGAGGCAATTGTCGGCATTGCCGCACACGTGGTCGCGGACCTGGAGGATCAGGTCGGAAAGGCCCCTGGCAAAGCGCTCGATCGACGCGTCCTGCTGCCCGCCGAGCAAGGGCGCCGTATCGTCGTAGTACCGGTAGATGATGATGGACTGCGGCGACAGCAGGCCCTGGAAACCGGGATCCGGCAGATCCAGTCCGTTGTCATAGATATTGGTGTACCCGTAGTCCTTCATCAGGCGGACCACGGGCGACTCGAACACGAAGCGCTGCGCGGGCTTGTTCCGGTCCGACACCGCGCGATACACGGTGGAGCCGACATTGAAGCCGCAGAACGGATCGGCAGCCGTCTCGTCCTTCTCGCTGCCGGTCATGGCATAGCCACGCACGTAGATGATGGGATAGCGCGCCTTGACCTTCGTTCCATCCGTCATGATCCACCTCCCGGTGCAGGCGGGTCGCATGCCGGCTGCGGCAATGCGACAACGGTGGAGGATTCAACGCCGGTCGGCGCGTCCGCTCAATACGACGGAAGCCATAAATGTTTCGGACATGCGGTAACGCCGCGGCGATGCGCCGGCACGCCGGCGACCGCACGCAGGTCTGCTAACGTGGGCGACGCCCCGTACCTACGGATTCATGTCCGCCCGCCGCAGGCGCGCGTCGACCGGGAGTTGCTCGCATGTCGATGAAAGTGATCGGCCTCCTGGGAGGCATGAGCTGGGAAAGTTCCGCCGAGTACTACCGCATCATCAACGAGCGGGTTCGCGCCCGCCTGGGCGGCCTGCACTCGGCCCGATGCCTGATGTGGTCGTTCGACTTCGCGGACATCGAGACCTTGCAGCACGCCGGCGACTGGGCGACCGCCACCACGCGCATGATCGAGGCTGCCCGCCGGCTCGAGCGGGGCGGCGCCGACTTCATGGCGATCTGCACCAACACGATGCACAAGCTGGCCGATGACATCGAGTCGGCCGTCGCCCTGCCCCTGCTGCATATCGCCGATCCCACGGCCCAGCGCATCAAGGCCGCGGGTCACCAGCGGGTCGGGCTGCTCGGCACGGCTTTCACCATGGAACAGGATTTCTACAAGGGACGCCTGCAGCAGGTGCATGGCCTGGAGGTCCTCGTGCCTGGCACGGATGAACGTCGCGCCATCCATCGCGTCATCTACGAGGAACTCGTGCTTGGCCGGATCGAGCCGGCATCACGCCGGGTCTTCCAGGACGCCATGCGGGAGCTCGCCGCGCGCGGCGCCCAGGCGATCATCCTCGGCTGCACCGAGATCATGTTGCTGGTGGGCGACGCGGATTCACCCCTGCCCCTGTTCGACACCACCACCCTCCATGCCGAAGCCATTGCCGACCGGGCGATGGCCTGACCTCGCTCGCGACGGTATCCACATCCACGTGACGGCCCCTCGCGATAATGGGTGGGCTGCGGCGCGCCGACGGCTTGCACTTCGGCGGTCTATTTCCAAAGCGTTACGGCATGGCATGCAGGCAGCCGGGCCCGCCAGATGAAGAAAAGTTCATCTGCGCGCACGCTTCCTTGGATTCCTCCCGCCTGCCTCCATCGACAAGGTTCCACCACCAAGAGGTCATCCCATGGAATTCCGTCAACTCGGCGCATCGGGCTTCAGGGTCCCGGTGTTGAGCTTCGGCACGGGCACCTTCGGCGGCAAGGGCGAGTTCTTCGGCGCCTGGGGCAGTACCGATGTCGCGGAAGCGAAGCGCCTCGTGGACATCTGCCTCGATGCCGGACTCAACATGTTCGACAGCGCCGACGTCTATTCCGACGGCGTCGCCGAGTCGGTGCTGGGCGAAGCCATCAAAGGCCGTCGCGATCGCGTGCTCATTTCCACCAAGGCCACGTTCCGCTCGGGCGAGGACCCGAACGATGTCGGCTCGTCGCGCTACCACCTGCTCAAGGCCTGCGATGCCGCACTGAAGCGACTGGGCACCGACTACATCGACCTGTTCCAGCTGCATGGCTTCGACGCCATGACACCCGTGGAGGAGACGCTGTCGACGCTGGACGATCTCGTGCGCGCCGGCAAGATCCGCTACGTGGGCGTGTCCAACTTCTCCGGCTGGCACCTGATGAAGTCACTCGCCGCCGCCGATCGCCATGGCTACCCGCGCTACATCGCCAACCAGACCTACTACTCGCTGATCGGCCGCGACTACGAGTGGGAACTGATGCCGCTGGGCCTCGACCAGGGCGTGGGCGCGGTGGTGTGGAGCCCGCTCGGCTGGGGCCGCCTTACCGGCAAGCTGCGCCGCGGCGCCGCCCTGCCCGCCGTGAGCCGCCTGCACAAGACCGGCGACATCGGTCCGCAGGTCGATGACGAATACCTGTATCGCGTGGTCGATGCGCTCGATGAGGTTGCGGCGGAAACGGGCAAGAGCGTGCCGCAGGTCGCGCTGAACTGGCTGCTGCAGCGCCCCACGGTGTCGACCGTGGTGATCGGCGCGCGCAACGAGGAGCAACTGAAGCAGAACCTGGGTGCGGTGGGTTGGGACCTGACGCGCGAACAGGTGGCGAGGCTCGATGCGGCCAGCGAACTCACGCCGGCTTATCCGTATTGGCACCAGCGAGGATTTGGCGAGCGCAATCCGTCGCCGGTTTGAGGCGTCTGAGCAGGCGCGGCGTGAGGATCGGGCGCAAGGCTGTCGCGCACAGGGTGCGCTCCCACAAGGAGCAGCACCGCCCTCCAACGCGATGTGCCGCGCAGCGGCACGAGCAGTTACGGGGCCCCTGTGTGGCGGTGCGGGGTGGACGATCAGGCCCCGCAGGGGTGCCCGACAGGGACGTCGGGCACTTTTCGTCCGGGCGGGAGCCCGGTCGAAAAGCCCGGCCGCCCCTCACGGACTGGCTGGGTAAAGCCCGGCCAGCGCCACGCGGGGTGCCCTTCTCTTTGGCTACTCTCTCTTGGTCAAGCAAGAGAAAGTAGCCCGGGCCGCGGCAGCGGTCCGGAAGCCCGCGGCAGGCGAGCCCGGTTGCCGTAGCGTCAAATGGAAGGCGCACCGTCCCCGCCCAGGCAACGAAAGTGACGACTGAGGCGAAAGGCCATCGCGCACAGGGTGCGCTCCTACAGGGGAAGCGCTACGCCATGTTGCCGTGGGGAATAGATTGAACGCCGCCTCAGGCGGCGCCCAATGCTCCATCCACCATGGCCTGCGCCTCCTGCAGCAACTGCTCCAGGTGCGCCTCGTCCTTGAAGCTCTCGGCGTAGATCTTGTAGATATCCTCGGTGCCCGACGGACGCGCGGCAAACCAGCCGTTCGCCGAGGTCACCTTGATGCCGCCGATCGAGGCGCCATTGCCCGGTGCGCGATCCAGCACGTGCTCGATCTTCTCGCCCGCCAGGTGCGTGCTCCTGACCTGCGCCGGCGACAGCTTGGACAGGCGCGCCTTCTGCTCCACGTTGGCCGGCGCGTCGACACGCTGCGAAAGCGGGCTGCCGAGCTCGGCGGTCATCTGTCGATACAGTTCGCCCGGATCGCGATCCGTGCGCGCCATGATCTCGGCGGACATCAGCGCGGCGGCAATGCCGTCCTTGTCCGTGCTCCAGACCAAACCATCGCGACGCAGGAAGGACGCGCCCGCGCTTTCCTCGCCGCCAAAACCCAGCGAGCCGTCGAACAGGCCGTCGACGAACCACTTGAAGCCGACCGGCACCTCGTACAGCCGGCGACCCAGGCGCCTGGCGACGCGGTCGATCAGGGCCGTGCTCACCAGCGTCTTGCCCACCGCCGCATCGCCGCGCCACTCCGGGCGGTGGCGGAACAGGTAGTCGATCAGCACCGAAAGATAGTGGTTGGGCAGCAACAGGCCGGTGCTGCGCGTGACGATGCCATGGCGATCGTGGTCCGTATCGCAGGCGAAGGCCACGTCGTAACTGTCCTTCAGTTCGATCAGCCGCTGCATGGCGTGCGAGGAGGAAGGATCCATGCGGATCTTGCCGTCCCAGTCCACGCTCATGAAGCGGAACGTCAGGTCGACGACGTCGCTCACCACGGTCAGGTCGATGCCGTAACGCTCGGCGATCGGGCCCCAGTAATGCACGCCCGACCCACCCAGCGGATCGACGCCCAGGTGCACGCCGCTGCCACGGATCGCGTCGAAGTCGATCACGTTGCCCAGGTCGCCCACGTAGGCGGCGATGAAGTCATGCTCGTGCGTGGTCGAGGCGTGCTTCGCCTGGTTGAACGGCACGCGGCGCACGTCGCGCAGGCCGCCTTCGATGAGCGCGTTGGCGCGCTTCTGCACCCAGCCGGTGACGTCGGTATCCGCGGGGCCGCCATTCGGCGGGTTGTACTTGAAGCCGCCGCCATCGGGCGGATTGTGCGACGGGGTGACCACGATGCCATCGGCCAGTCCATGCGTGCGGCCGCGGTTGTAGCTGAGGATGGCGTGCGAAATCGCCGGGGTCGGCGTGTACTCGCCACCTTTGGCGATCATCGTCTCGACGCCGTTGGCGGCCAGCACCTCGAGCGCGCTCTCGAACGCCGGCTGCGACAGCGCATGCGTGTCGATGCCGATATACAGCGGGCCGTCGATGCCCTGCTCCTTGCGGTACTCGCAGATCGCCTGGGTGATCGCCAGCACGTGCCATTCGTTGAAGCTGCGATCGAACGAACTGCCGCGATGCCCCGAGGTGCCGAACGACACGCGCTGCGCCGGCACGGCGGGGTCGGGCCGAAGATCGACGTAGGCGTCGCGCAGGCGCTCGACGTCCACCAGCAGCTCGAGCGGGGCCGGCTTGCCGGCCAGCGGACTCAGGCGGGCGCTCATGGCTGCACCTTGCGGGTCATCGAAACGGAAGGGCGGTCGACGGGGAAAGGCATGGTCATGTGTTCGAGCGCTTCAGGGCGAGTAAGCCCCGTATTGACCAACGCGGCGCGCGCCACTGTCAAGCTCAGCGCAGCTGGCTGTCCTTGCTGCCGCGGCGGTTGTAGCCGCTGAACGCGGCCTCCTCGCGGTCGTGCGCTTCCTGGCAGGCGACGCACAGGCGCACGCCCGGCACGGCGGCCTGGCGGGCCTGTGGAATCGGCGCATCGCAGGCCTCGCAGTGCGCCAGGCTTGGCCCCTTCTGCATGCGACTGCGTGCGCGCTTCACCGCGTCTTCCACGGTCGCGTCGATCTGATCCTGTACGGCGCCGTCGCCGGCCCAGCCAGTAGCCATGGGTATCGCCTCCCGGTCGTGCAGTGGCGATGCGCCCGCCACGACGCACCGATAGCCATGCCAGGTACCTCCCGGCATGGCGGCGTCAAACCACTATAGGGACGCGGGCCACGCTTTTCACGCCTGGCGCGGGCTCGCGTTCAGCAAACCCGGCCAGCCGCGCCGGCGGATTACTGGGCGGTCGACGCCTGCTGCAGCTTGGCGGCATCGATGTCGGCCACCTCCGCCGTGCCGTCGAAACCGCCGCCCAGCGCCTCGATCAGGCGAATGGACAGGTCGGCCTGCTCGCACTCCAGCGCGGCGAGACGCTGCTGCGCCGTCAGCAGTTGCTGGCGACTCGTGAGCGGCGTCAGCGGACCCTTGAGGCCACCCTTGTAGGCCGTCATCGCGTCGTCCCAGCTCTTCTGGGCATCGTCGACGGAACGCTTCTCCAGCACGATCTGCTGGCGCACCGACGCCATCGCGGAAACCTGGTCGGAAACGTCGTTCAACGCGCTCACCAGCAACCCGTTGTAGCGGGCCACCATGGCGTCGTACTCCGCGTCGGCCACGGCGAGATGGGCGCGGCGATGTCCGCCGTCAAACAGCGGCAGGCTCAGCGCCGGACCGAACGCATACTGGCGTGCCGGCAACTGCAGCACGTTGGTGCTGCCGCCGACGGCGACGAAACCGGCGATCGCGCTCAGGCTGAGGTTGGGCAGGAACTCGGCCTTCGCCGCCTTGATGTCCTTGTTCGCCGCCTCGATCTCCCAGCGCGCGGCCACCAGGTCGGCCCGGCGACCCAGCAGGTCGACCGGCAGCTTGTCCGGCAACACGGCCGGCCCGCGGTCGAGCATGTGCGGGCGCTCGATCGCCAGGCCACGATCCGGCCCCTGCCCCAGCAACACCGAAAGGCTGCTGCGCGCCGCGTCGATGGCGCGATCAGCGGCCACCTTCTGCTGTTCCGCACCGGCCAGCTGCGAGTCGGCCAGGTGCTCCTGCTGCGGCGTGTCCAGCCCGCCGGCGACCAGCTTGCGCGTCACCTCCAGCGACTGGCTGGCGCGCTTGAGCTCGGCCTCCGCCACGTCCTGCTGCGCGAAGGCATAACCCAGCCGCACGTATGCACGCGCGACATTCACCGAAAGCTCGATGCGCGCCGCGTAGGCGTCGATCTGGGCGGCGCGGCTGTGGCCCAGCGCACCCTCCCATTCGGCACGCTTGCCGCCCCACAGGTCGATATCCCAGGAGAACTCGCCCAGGATGGACTTGCTCCACGCAAAGGTGCCAAGCACGTAAGGCGGATAGATCGGGTTCTTCTTCGACAGATAGGCGCCCGTGATCGACGCGTCGAGCTTCGCCTGCGGCATGCGCCCCGCATTGACGTTGTCGGCGACGGCCTGCGCCTGGCGCGCGCGTGCCTGCGCCTGGTCGAGGTTAGGGTTGGTCTTCAGCGCCTCTTCGATCAAGGCCGTGAGCTGCGGATCGCCATAGGCCACCCACCAGTCCTGCGCCGGCCAGGCCGTCGGACTGAGCTGCACGTCGGCCAGGCTGCGCTCGGAGGCGAGCTTGCCGGGATCGGTCATCGTGCCCGTGGTGTGCAGTCCGCGACTGGTGGCGCAACCGGCCAGGACCAGGCAGAACGCAATGGCTGCGGGGAGTGCAAGAGAACGCATGGCGAAGTTCTTCCAGAGGGAGCTGCATGCCGTGGCATGCCGGGCATGCATGCGGAATCGGTTCATGTGCCGGCGGTTCCAGGAGCACCCGGCGACGGGCCTGAAGCGGGGGATATGCACATGCAGCAAATTATATCGCCGCCGTATCGATGTCGCATCGCTGCGCGAGTCGATGCCAGGGAAAAACGGCTACTACCATGGTCCAATGGCTTTCGGGGGAAATCGCCCCAAGCCACTTGGCGTCGATGCGCGCATTGCGTAGCTTCGCCGGATTGCGCAGCCATTCGATCGAGGAGTCACCCGCCATGTCCCGCGTTTCGTCCGCCACCGTCGTATCCACCGGCAGCAACTACCTCCATCACATCCAGGCGGGTCACTACGCCATGGATACCGATGAACCGGTCAAGCTCGGTGGCCAGGGAGCTGCACCGGCACCGTTCGACTATTACCTGGCATCGCTCGCGGCATGCACCGCGATCACGCTGCGCATGTATGCCGAACGCAAGGGATGGGACCTGGGCGAGTTCCGCGCCGAGCTGTCCATGGAGCGGGACGACGACGGCAAGCTGCTGGTGAAGCGCACCCTGCACGCCAGCGCGGCGCTCACCGACGAGCAGTGGCAACGGCTGCTCGAGATCGTGGCCAACACGCCCGTGACCAAGGCCATGCGGGAAGGCGTGACCATCACCAGCGCACGTGCAGATGATCGCGCAACGGATTGATCGGAAAGGCAACGCGCAGTGTGATCGACCGCACAAGCGCCACCATGCGTGGCGTTATAACGTCAGGCTCCGTGCGTACTTTCACCATAGCGTCACCGTTCGTCATGGCAGAGTTCCCAATGGAACTTCGCATCCGTCGCCACGTTGACCGCAAGAAGTGGCGACACCCGTTTACAGGCATCGTGCGCGACCGGCTGCCACGGGTCGCGTACCGATGGTTATCGCTTGAAAACAACACCGGCCCCGACGTCATCGGCCGGCCGCCGGACTGCTGGTCCACGTGAACCCGCGGATGGTGGCGAACATGGGGAGGTAGTCATGGGGGAAGCAAGTGTGCTGCGTCGATGGGGGCGCCATCTGGCGATCGTCGCAGCCTACGCATTCGCATACCTGTTGCTCCGCGAGGTCTCCGTCTCACACTGGAACCTGCCCGCCGGACTGCGTGTCGCGTGCCTGCTCCTGCTTCCTTATCGCTATTGGCCTGCCCTGATCGTCGGTGAACTGATCCCCGTGGGTTATCACGCCTGGGACTGCCGCGACGATTTCGGCTGGCGCTGGGCGCTGCTCGCCGCAGTGCCGCCCATCCTGCCGTTGTCGCTCGTGGTCGCGTGGGCCGAACGACAGGCGCGACTCCTGCTGGGTGCGCGCCAGATCAACATGGCGATGCTGCTGGGCGTCATCCTTGCCGGCGCGGTGCTCACCGCCGCAGGCGACGCCGCCACGCTCGCCGCCGTACGGCTGCCTGCCGACGGCTCGTCGCTCACCATCACCAACCAGATCGTGTTCGGCTACTTCCTGGGCAACTACCTGGGCGCCATCGCCATCGCGCCGACGGCGATCGTCGTCTACCTCGCGTGCTCCCAGGGCAGCGGCGCCCTGCGCAGCGCGGCGCGCTGGTATGGCCATCTCTCGCGCGATTGCCTGATCGGCGTGCTGCTGCCGCTGTTCGTGCTGGTGGGCCTGGTGCTCAGCAGCCAGGGCGACAGCCTGCAGGTGTTTCGCATCGCCATGTTCCTGCCCGTGGCGTGGCTGACCTCGCGCTATGGCTGGCAAGGCGCGGCCATCGGCGGCACGCTCGCCAGCTTCGCCGTCACCATGACCTCCACGATGGTGCGCGACCCGGGCGTCATCCAGGCGCAGGCATTGATGGCCTTCGCCGTCACCACCCTGCTCCTGCTCGGCTCGCGCATCGCGCACCAGGCGCACGCCAGCAGCTCCAGCCAGCTCGACACCCTGCGCGGGTTCCAGCTGGCCCAGCAAGGCCTGTACCTCGAGGAGCTGCGCATGCGCCAGGCGGCGGACGCACTCGAGCACATCGGCCAGAGCATCCGCGAGAACCACAATCGCCTGCTCGACCGCCTGCGCCACGTGCTGCCCGCCAACGAGGAACACAGCTACTCGAGGCACGTGGTACTCGCCCAGCACGAAATGCACCGGCTGGCCAATGCGCTGCACCCCCGTGGCTGGCGCGAACGCGGCGTGCCCGCCACCCTGCGCGAAGGCCCGTTCGCCCAGGCCATCCACCTGGCGGGCGCCAGTTACCAGTGCGATCTGTCGGGGCGCGGCCTGAGCCAGCTCGCGCCGGACGTCCACCTCACGCTCTACCGGCTCGCCTGCGAAGTGCTGGTGTACGTGCTGGCGCGCGCACCGATGCAGCACGTGCACCTGCAGCTGCGTGGCGGCTACACCGGCGGGCGCCGCTGGGTGGTCATGCGCCTGATCGGCGAGCCCATGGCCCAGGACGTGGCGCGCCAGGACGAGGCGCCCTGGAAGCAGGCCATGACCCTGCTCGGGGCCAGCGGCCTTGGCATGGGCACGATCCGCGACCGCGCCCACATCTACGGCGGCGATGTCCACGTGCGCGACCTGCCGCGGCGCCTGAGCGTGACACTGCTGCTGCATGACTCCCTGCGCTCGGCCTCGATCCACCAGGGCGCCTCCGCCTGAAGGCGCCCCGGCGGTCCCGGGTTCACATCACTGGACGCGGGAGCTGCACTCGATCGGATCCTTGCAGTCGCCGCTGGCGGCGTAGACGCGGGCCGTGCCGTCGGCCTGCGGCGCCACCAGCACCCTGGTGGTTACGTCCTGATAGACGATGTCACCCTGCGTCAGCCCCGTCGCGACCAGCGGCTCCTCCGGCGTGGCCAGCCGCGTGGCATCGGAGCCCAGCGGCAACGCGAGGAAGTTGCCGCCGGACGTGGCGAACGCCGCGCGCACCTTGCCGTTCAGATCGTTGACCTGCACATAGCGGACGCCATTCCGTTCGAAAACGTAGACATGCCAACGCGGGCTCGAGCTGACGTCCGTGGCATTGGGCCATGACTGGCCCAGGCCGGACGCGGGTACGGCATCTGCGGCCATGACCTGGGTCGAACCCATGGTCACGAGCATCAGGCCGGCGGCGACGAGACGTGAGATACGACGACTGCGTGCGTGCTGCATGTGTATTCCCTCCATAGCTGGTTCCAATTCCAAGGCGCACTGGATCAAGCGATAGCCGGGCCTGGCCGAGGGGCCGTACGACCCGACTCATCGAATGTGCCTTACCCGGGCGCAGCGGCGTAAGCCCTCGGTCAGCGCCGAGCGGGCCGGACATTCAGTTTCGATAAGCACGACGCATGGGTCGTCACAGGTCCTTCACGATAGCGCGCCATCCCGGCCCGACGATTCACGCAACCGTCACAGTTGCCCACTAGCGTCGCGGTTGAAACGAAATGGCCGGCGACGCGGCAGCGCGTCCACCGGTGATTTCGCCACCACGGCAGCACGGGACCCGCCGAGTGCGCCGGAACAGGGGGTGGTCGCGAGCGGACTTACCGTGATTTCGACCTGGCATGACAACCCGACGCCGCACGACACCGACAACGACACCGCGCCGGCACCGTGTACCCGCCTGGGTGACCCATGCGGCTGCCGCACTCATCGTGGCCGTCACCGGCGCAACCGCGTCGATGGCATCCGAACCCGGCACCTGGACCACCTATGCCTCCGGCAGGGACGAGTTGCGCAGCGTGACGCTGGCCGACGGCTCCCTGCTGCAATTGGACCGCGACAGCGTGCTTGCCGTGCGTTTCGATGCGCATCAACGCGTCGTGGGCGTGCTGCGCGGCGGCGCGCTGTTTGATGTCGGCCATGATCCGGCACGCCCCTTGCGCGTTCTGCTGGGCGCCAACGAGCTGCGGGACATCGGCACCGTATTCGACGCGCACCGCTCGATCGACGGCGGCAAGGTCACCGTCGTCAGTGGCAGGGTGAAGGTATGGCAGCAGGAGCCGTCGCCCTGGGCTCCTGCAGGACACGCGGCCGAAGGCCAGCTCATCGCCGATCTCGGGGCGGGGCAGCAGGCCAGCATGCATCGCGATGGCTCGCTCGACCTCATCGACCATCAGGCCGACATCGGCCTCAGCACCGCGTGGCTACCGAACGACATCCTTTTCGAGCAGTGCACCGTGGCCGACGTGGCGCGGCGCTTCAACGCCTACAGTCGCCAGCCGCTGCATGTCGACGATGCCTCCATCGCCACCATGCGCATCTCCGGCCGTTTCCCTGCGCGGGATACCGAAGCCTTCCTCGCCTACCTGGACACGCTGCCCGACGTGCGCGTCGTCCGTGGAGCGGACGACATCCGGGTGACCCGCGTTTCGCGCAATCGCGCGCGACTCTGACTGGCCAGGGATAGACGCGAACCGGCGACGCCGTCGCGCAGCAACAGGGACCCACCATGCCCGAGCGCCCTGGCGTGCAGCGCCGGCATCGGGTACGCGTTCGGGATGGCCGCGCGGCGGACCTAGTACGCGCCAGCCTCCAGGCTGTCCATCGACGGGAATGGCGTGTGGCCACGCGAGGATTCCGTCAGCTCTTCCATCTGGCGGCGAGCTTCACGGATCTGCAACTCCCCGGCCGGGTGCCGGCGTAGCTGGGCGCAGAGCAGCTCGACCTCCTGCTGCAACAGGGCATTCTGCTCCAGCAGCTCATCGCAAGCGCGGGAAAGGAGGTCGTTTTCGCGGTCCCGTTCCATGATGCGCACCGCTTCATCGCCGAGTGGGGATATTTAAGCTGCCTGCGCGGCCGTTAAGCGGTCGTGACCCTTTGGCTAAGGCTTTTGCGCCCTATTCATGGCGGTCGGGAGTAGGCTCTGGGCATGGCCAAGTCACACGCTGAACTTGATCAGATGCTCGACGCGCTGGACACCTTCGTCCCCGGCCTGGAACGCAGCAAGCCCCATGCGGCCGACTTCTGGGACGCTTTCAACAAGCTGGCCCAGGCGGTGCAGGCCAATGCCGGTCCGAACGACCATGGCTGGGTCTGCGATCGACTGGATGCCATCCAGGTCAAGCACCATCTGGTGCCGCCCGCCGACCAGATCTGATCGCCTGCTGCATTGCAGTGCAGCATCCAGGCACCCTGCCGTCCGGGCCGGGCCCGCCGAGGTGCGGATGCATACCCGCCTGGCGGGCGGAACTTCAGTGGCAGACCAGCACGGGGATATCGCAACTGATCATCACCTTGTGCGTCACGCTGCCCAGCAGCACCCGCTCGATGCCCTGGTGACCGCGCGACGCCATCACGATCAGGTCGCAGTGATGCTTGGTGGCCGTGGAAACGATGGCCACATAGGGGCGCAGGTCGAACACGAACTCTGTTTCGCAGGGCACGCCCCTGGCGGCCGCCCGCTTGCAGATGTCGTCCAGGTAGGCCCGCGCCCGCTCCTTGGCCAGGTCGGTATACGAATCGCGTGACTGGATCAGCTCGGCCACGTACGAAATGGCCGGCAGTGGCGGCACCACGTGGAGGCCATGCACCTTCGCCTGCAGACGGCTGGCCAGTTCGATGCCGGTATCCACGGCCTTCAAGGCATGCTCGGATCCATCGATCGGAATAAGGATGCTCTGGAACATGGCTTCGCCTCCCTTGGCTTTCCCGCTTCCAGTGTAAACAGCGACTGTTTGTACGGCGTGCAGACGGACGGCCAAAACAGGTGCGTACCGTGCGGCAGATTGACGCCCGCCCGCGCCACCGTCGTGCCTCAGGACTACGCTGACACCAGGCATCGTCATGACAGGCGTTGCACAAGGCATAGGCGACGCTAGATGTCATTCCCTTTCGCCGCCCGAGCGGCTTGCAGCGAGGCATCCATGTTCAAGCACATCCTCATTCCGATCGACGGTTCCGATCTCTCCAGGCGTGCCGCGGTGAAGGCCATCGAGCTGGCCAAGCTGTGCCAGGCCAGGCTTACCGTGCTGCACGTGATCCCGCCGTTCCAGACCATCGCGTACATGGGCGCCCTGCTGGCCGCCACCGAGTTCGCCTACAACGAACAGGCCAAGACCGATGGCGAGGCTTACCTCGCGGATATCCGCACCCTGGCGGAAGCCGCCGGCGTTCCGTTCACCGGTGAAGCGGATTTCGGCGAGCAGCCGAACGAGACCATCCTCGGTGTCGCGAAGGCCAGGCAATGCGACCTGATCGTGATGGGCTCGCACGGCCGGCGCGGCATGACGCGCCTGCTGCTGGGCAGCGAAACGCAAAAGGTGCTGCTGGGCAGCGACGTGCCCGTGCTGGTATGCCAATGAACACTCCGGGCCAGGGTCCCGGATCGTAGGCTTTTTGGGCGCGGGTGCCCTCATCGGCACCACGCCAGGCGTAACAGTCGCCAGGACAGGGAGCCCGGCCTGGCGTATCGAACACTGCCAGGAGGATTTATGCCGCTCTCCATCCATGCACCCGGGATTCGCCCCTCGGCCGACACGCTCGCCCCCTCGCGACTGGCCGCCTTCGCGGAACACCACGAGGTCTTGCCCAATGGCACGCCGTTGCTGATCCGCCCCTTGCGCGCGGACGATCGCCAACGGGAAACGGACTTCATCCGCCAGCTGTCGCCGCATTCGCGACGCCTGCGCTTCCTGTGCGATTTCAAGCAGCCGAGTGAGGCCCTCATCGACCAGATGATGGACGTCGACGACGACCGGCGCCTGGCGCTGATTGCCCTGGTTCGCATCGAAGGCGAGCTGCGCGAGATCGGGGTGGCCCGCTATTGCGCCACGCAGGAACAGGACACCTGCGAGTGTGCGATTACCGTCGCCGATGCATGGCAGCGCCAGGGCCTGGGCACCCTGCTGATGCACCATCTCATCGACGAGGCCCGGCAACACGGCTTCACGCGCATGATTTCCATCGACGCGGGCAGCAACCAGGCCATGCGCAGGCTGGCGCATTCGCTGGGCTTCCAGTGCCGGCTCGATCCCGAAGATCCCTCGCAGGTCATCCACGCCTGCAACCTGCTGGTGCCATCACCATGAATGCGACGCCCTCACCTGCGCCTCGACCCGGCGCACCCACCGACATCCTGGCCCTGGTGACTTCGTTGGCGCCCTGGAGCCCCGCCGCGGTCGCGGCGGCGGCGCTCGCGGCGACGTTCGATGCCAGGCTCAGCGGCTGCTACATCGACCCCTCGCTACGCATGCTGCATGGCGGCGAGCCGGATCCCTCGGTACTCGCCCTGCTGCTGGACGCGCCGCACGAGCAAGCCGGGGACCGCGACGCCTTCCTCGCCATGGCGCGCGAGGCCGGCGTGCGCCGGGCATCGTGGATGGTGACCCGCGCCGGCATCGCGCCCACGACGCGCCAACTCGGTGCCTGGCATGACCTGATCGTGATCGAGCGCGACATGATCGATGCGGACGGCGCATTCGATGTGCTTGGTGAAGCCCTGCTCACCTGCCGCACGCCCTGCCTCCTGCTGCCACCGTCATGGTCCGGCCCGATGCGCATGGAGCGGGTGGCGCTGGCCTGGAACGGCAGCATCGAGGCGATCCGTGCGATGCATGCCTCCCTGCCCTTCGTCCATGGCGCCAGTGAGGTGATCCTGCTGGATGGCGAAGCCCCGGCCTACGAAGACGAGCAGCCCAGCGCACCGCAGTTCGATCCCGCGGCCTACCTGGCCAACCACGGCATCAAAGCCCGCACCCGTCGGGTGCATGCCGCGCCCAGCGAAGCAGGCGCAACGCTGCTGCACGAAGTGCACGCCGCCAAGGCCGACCTCTTGGTGATGGGCGCGTACGGGCATTCGCGCGTTCGTGAACGGGTGCTCGGCGGCGCCACGCGCCACATCCTGCAGCACGTCAACGTACCGGTGCTGATGCAGCACTGACGGCGCGCTCCCACTCCGGATCCACCTGCAGCCAACCGTCATCGGGCCCCGTGCCCCGTGCGACAAGGAACGCCCGTCATGCACCCTTCGATGTTCTACAGCTGCCACGGCGCCGCCAAGCAGGTCACCGGCTCGTGCCATCTGGTGCGCTGCGGCGACAGGCAGGTGCTGGTCGACTGCGGCATGTTCCAGGGTTCGCGCGAGGAGGAGCAGGCGAATGCCGAGCCGTTCGGCTTCGAGCCCGCGAAGATCGATGCCCTGCTGCTGACCCACGCCCATCTCGATCACGCCGGACGCATCCCCCGCCTGGTGCGCGAGGGCTTCCGCGGACCGATCCTGGCCACCTCGGCCACGCGCGACCTCGCGCGCATCGTGCTGCTCGATGCGGCGCGCCTGCAGGAAGAAGACGCCGCCCGCGCCGAACGCAGCAGCCGACGCCGCGACGAGGCGACCCAGCCGCCGCTGTACACGCTGGAGGACGCCTTCGACGCGCTCGAGCTGTTCGCCAACCCGGTGGACTACGAGGCCACGGTGGACGTGGTGCCGGGCATCCAGGCGCAATTCCTCGACGCCGGCCACATCCTCGGCTCGGCCAGCATCCTGCTGCACCTCCGCGACGGCGAGCAGGAGCGCAGCATTCACTTCTCGGGTGATCTCGGCAGCCCGGGCCGCCCCATCCTGCGCGATCCGACGCCGGCCCCGCCCGCCGACGTCGTGGTCATGGAGAGCACCTACGGCGACCGCGACCATCGCGCCCTGCCCGACTCGGTGGACGAACTGTACGAGGCCGTCAACTCCACCTTGAACCGTGGCGGCAACGTGATCATTCCCACCTTTGCGCTCGAACGTGCCCAGGAGGTGTTGTACTACCTGCACCAGGGCATGCGGCAGCAGCGCATTCCACCACGCACGCCGGTCTTCCTGGATTCGCCGATGGCGATTTCCGCCACCGAGATCTTCCGCCGCCATCCGGAATGCTTCGATGCGGAGTTCATGGCCGTGCTGCGGGACGACGACCCGTTCACCATGGCGAACCTGCGCTTCTCGCGCGACGCCTCCGAATCAATGGCGATCAACCGCATCGAGGGCGGCGCGATCATCATGGCCGGCTCGGGCATGTGCAACGGCGGGCGCATCCGCCACCACCTTCGCCACAACCTGTGGCGCGACAAGAGCAGCATCGTCTTCGTCGGCTACGCGGCCGAGGGCACGCTGGCCCGGCGCATCGTGAACGGCGCGCGGCGAGTGCAGATCTTCGGCGAAGACATCGCCGTCAACGCGAAGATCTGGACCATCAACGGGTTCTCCGCGCACGCGGGCCGCGATGAGCTGCTGGCGTGGCTGGGGCCGCAGCCTCGTCGCGGCGTATTCCTCGTGCACGGGGAGTACGATCGCGGCATGCGCTCACTGGAAGCCTGCCTCACGGAGAAAGGCTACCCGGTGCGCCTGCCAGGCAAGCACGAGCCCATCCTGCTCGACTGAGGCTTACATCGTTTTCCGCAAGAGCCAGTGACTTCATACCTTTGGCTCGACCTTCCCGGCCCGCGGCTTCCATTCGGATATTTCGCGACCGGACGCGCCTGCGACCAAAGGGAGGCCCCGCCGGACGGCGGGCTTCCAATCTCCTGCCGGTGACGCGAAGCTAGTCTCCGCGGAGAGGCCGGATCACTTTCTCATTGCGCAGCGCTCCCTTGTAGGAGCGCACCCAGTACGCGACCGCCTTTCGCCTCAGTCCGCATCGTCACTCTCGCGAACTCTCAAGAGGGGATCTTGCTCGGGAATCCTGTGCCTTGGCTTTTCGGCTTCCAGTCGGGACGTTCCTGCCAGGTTGCTCGCCTGCCGCGGGCTTCCGGACCGCTGCCGCGGCCCGGGTCACTTTCTCTTGCTTAGAGAAAGTAACCAAAGAGAAAGGCACCCCGCGCGGCGCTGGCCGGGCTGCGCCCGACCAGTCCGTGAGGGGTGGCCGGGCTTTTCGACCGGGCTCCTGCCCGGACGAAAAGTGCCCGACATCCTGTCGGGCACCCCTGCGGGGCCTCATCGTCCACCCCTCACCGCCACGCAGGGGCCCCGTGAAGGCTCGTGCCGCTGCGCGGCACATCGTTTGGGAGGGCTTGTGATAGTCGTTCGTTGTGGGAGCGCACCCTGTGCGCGACAGCAGCGTCCGGCGCATCGCAAAGAGCGCCGGACGCCTCCCCTCACAAACTCAACTTCACATCCGCCACATACGTACGCTGCGGAAACGGGTGGTACAGGTAGTACTTCTCGTTGGTGAAGTTGTCCACGCCGAACGACGCCGCCAGATGATCATTGATCTGGTAATGCGCCCGCAGGTCGAACACGCGGAAACTGTCGAAAGCGCCGAACACGTGCGCGGTGTTGTCGGTGTTGTCCAGCGTCGAGTACTGCTTGCCGCTGTAGCGTCCCGCCAGGGTGAAGGCCCAGGCCTCGTCGGGTCGGTAGGTGGCCACCGCCGTGGCACGCCAGCGCGGCACATAGGGTGCGTGCTTGCCTTGCGAGGTGGTGCCCGCGGCACTGACGAAGCTGTCGTTGGAGAGAATGGTGGAGTCCACGAAGGTGATGCTGCCGGACAGCTCCAGGCCACGCACCAGCACATTGTCCTTCTGCGCCACCAGCTCCAGGCCACGGTTGCGCAGCTCGCCGACGTTCATCACGTAGGTGACCGGCACTGCCGCCTGCGGCAGGGTCGATGTCTGCGAGATCAACGCCTGCCGGGTGTTCTCCTGGAACAGGGACAGGCGCAGCAAGCCCTGGTCGATCGCATGCTCGACGGCCAACTCGCCGCTGCGCACGGTTTCCGGCTTCAGGTCCGGATTCGGCACGCTGTAGGTCGAACCGGTGGACACCAGCTGGTACAGCTCGCCCACGGTGGGAAAGCGCACCGCCTTCGCCAACGAACCCGTGACGCGCCAATCCGGCGTGATGCTCCACTGCAATGTGGCCTTCGGCGAGAACGCATCCGCCTTCTCCACCGGCTGGCTCACGGCGGTCTTGCCGCTGTAGTTGTAGCCGTCGCTGGCCTTCCACCATTCATAGCGGCCGCCCAGCGTCAGCAGCCAGGACGGGGCCAGTTGCCAGGCGTCCTGTATCCATAGCGCCTGGGTCTGGGTCTTGCCGCGCCCCGCCGAGTACAGCGTGGTGACGCTGGAGGGATCCTGCCAATTGGCAAGATTGTCGGTGGGATTGTCGAGTTCGTAACGATCACCGTGCGCACCCAGCGACACCTCGTGCGCGCCGCCATAGCCCTGCGGACGCCAGAACCCGGTGGCGTCGAGCGTCGTCCACTGCGTGCCGCCGTAGCTTGCCAGCCGGCCATTCGTGGTGAGACCGGTGCCGCTGGTGACGCCGGCCGGCGACCACTGCTGGTCCTTCAGGAAATCGTAATGGGTGATGACGAAGGAGCCGTCGTAGTCGCCCCGGGTGTCCGACTTGAGCGACAACGCCTGCATCAGGTGATGCGCACTGAGCTGGTAGGTGTTGCTGGCGAAGCCGGCGACCTTGCCATAGGTGGTCGCGCCCGAGGCATCGGACAGATAGCTGTCCACGTCCGACTGGCCATGGTTGCGCCAGTAGCCGACCAGGTAGGTGGCGCGCCACTGCGGGGTGATGTCGTAGGTGAGCTTGCCGTTGAGGTCCAGCATGCTGGTGTGCAGCAGGCCGCCCGCGCCATACACATTGGCCACCTGGCCCTGCTTGTTGAGCGCAGGGATGGTGCCACTGGTACCGGCAGGCGTGGAGGCGCCCGTCAGGATGGACAGCGGCTGGCTGAAGCTGTTGGCGGCATTGGCGCCGAAGAACCAGCCCAGCTCACCGCTGCGCCCGCCCGCGGTGAGCGTGGTCTGGCTGGTGCTGTAGTTGCCGTGGGTGCCGTAGAGGTCGAACGACTGCACCGCCACGGTCTGCTTCACGGTGACCTCGGTCTTCTCGGGCATGCGCGTGACGATGCGCATCACGCCGCCCATGGCGTTGCCCGCATAGGCAGCCGAAAACGGCCCGTACAGCATGTCGACATGGTCGACGGCATCGGGCGAGGTGATGCCCCAGCGCGGCGCGCCTATCGTGTTGTTGTTGGCGATCAGCGCCGAAATGGGAATGTCGTCGATATACACCAGGGTGCGTGCGCTCGAGTTCACGCCCCAGGTGCGCGTCGCCAGCACCGGCTGGGTATCCCCGTAGTTGCGCTTGCGGATGAAGATGCTGGGCAGGTACTTGGCGGCATCCTCGACGTCCACCGCGTTGATGGTGGCCTCGACGCGCTCGATCGGCACGTTCACCGCGGTGGCGGGAAAGCCGGGAGCGGCAAGCGTCGGCGTATCCGCCGTCACCCTGACGGCCCCGAGACTGGTCACCTGGCCATCGATGGCGTCGGGGTCGGTCGCCGCGGGCCCGCCCTGGGCCAGGGCGATGGAACACGCGAGCACGCTCAGCGGCAAGCCGCACAGCGCGCTGCGTATGAAAGAAGAACACATGGCAGAACATCCTTGGGTCACCGGCGGCGCCTTGCGTCGCCGGGATAGCTGCAAGCCATCGCATGCACGGCAAACGGCGTCGCACTCCATGCACGACGTGTCCCGGCATTCGCGATCAGCCTTCCGGTTCGGGATCCATCACGCGCCGTGGCGCGCCATCCCTTCTGGCGTTTGCAGTCAGGCCCGCGGGGGTCCGCGTGGATGCGCGCTCAGCAGCGGCAACGGATGCCATGGCCAGTCCGCATCGATCGAGGGCGCGAGTGCCGGCAACAGCGCCGCCGCCGGTGCGGCGAGCGCGGCCCCCGACAATAGGGGGCTGTGGCCAAGCAGCGCACAGTAGCCGCATTCGTCGGTATGCCACGCGGAGCCGTCGGGAGCGGCGGGATGATGCTCTTCGAGCCCGTGCCCGGTACACCAGGCACCCAGTTCCGGCCAGGCGCCGGTGGAGGGCAGCGAACGGGAGATCGTGGGCGCGGCCACCAGCAGCCACATGGCGGCGATAGCCAGCCATGCAACCAAGCGCTGCGGTGTCCTTCGACGGATCAACGGCGTCCCCGACCGATCAAGCCTGGAGTAGGCTCCAGGGATGATCTCACGTTCGGCTCCCACCGGACAGCGCCCGCGGCCTGTGGCATGACGTCACGCAGCCTCGCGGCCGGGCGAAAGGATGGGCCCGTCGCCCACTATCCCGTCTTCTTCCGGGTGGCCTTCTTCGCCGCGGGGGCCGTCTTGGTCACGGCCGCGTTGTTCGTGATGGCTCCCGTCGTCGTGTCCAGCGACTTGCGGGTGGCGCTGTTGCGCAACAGGGCGCAGAGGGAATCGAAGCGACAGCAGCACTCGGTGTAGCCGGCGGCCGCCGTATAGGTGCCCAGCACCGCAGGATGGTGCATGCCCCGCGATGGGAGCGGCGTGGCCGTACCCGCCACCTGCGGCCATTCGATCATGCCCTGCCCGGACACGCGCGCGGGTATCAGCCAGTAGTCACCGGTGGCATACAGCCCGCCCGGCTCGAAGCTGATCTGGATGCCGTTCTCCAGCGTAAAGGCCTTTCCCTCCACCAGCACCACGTCACCACCGGCCGCCACGCCGTCGCGCTGGTCCCAGCGGCGCAGCAGCGGATGTTTCCTGGCGTCATTGCTCAGCGCATACGGGGTGACGCCGCCGGCCAGGACGAGCTGGACGGTGCGGCGGGTGACGTCGACGGCCTTCACCTGCAACAGCGGATAGGCCAGCTGCGCCAGCGTGTAATCGTCGTCCACCAGTTCCACCCAGTCGCCAGCCGCCAGTCCCAGGCGCTGGTCGCGCCCAAGACTGCCGAGGGTGACCGTCATGACGGCGCTGCCGTCGTCGGCCTGGCCAGTGACATTGCCCAGCGCCGGGAAGACGACCGATCCGTTCTCGCGGGACCATTTGAAACTGGTGGTGGTGGACGATGCATCCGTGCTGGCGAGTCCGCCGCGATGGATCTCGATGCGGTAGAGCTGGTTCTCGCACCCGCGGTAACGCGCATCGGCCGCGATCACGCAGGGATCGCTCTCGGTATCGATGGGACCGAGCTGGGCACGCATCCTGGGCCACGCATAGGCGGCGCGCGCACCCACCAGCTGCCTCAGCGCATCGCACAGGGTGGTGTTCGCCGCGCCCTGCCCGTTCAGGGCGTTGGCCAGCGCATCCAGGTTGGCCAGGTCCTGCTGCAGCGTGGCCGCATCCAGGTCCTTGCGCAGTCCCAGCGCCGTGCGCACGCTGGCCAGCGATGCCGTGGCCTGCTCGGGCGCGAGATCGAGCATCCGCATCTGCCACACCACCTGTGCACGCGATGCGGTGTCCACGCCGTTGAGCGCGACGTCGGCGATGGATGGCGCCTCCACCGCGCACAGATGCCGCTCCCACACGTCCAGCCACAGTGCAAAGCTGGCCGGCTGGCCCGTGGAACCATCGTTGCCGGCAACCGTGTCGGGCGTCGGCAGGTTGGGCTGCGTGGCGAACGTGCAGGCGGTTTCGTTGACGCACAGGATGCCGTCGGCATAGAAGTGCCCGGCCGTGAGCGACCAGTCCGGCAACTTGGGCGCGACGGTGAACAGGAACCCCTTGCCGGCCGCCCAGCACGGACCTACCAGGTCCATTACCAGGGAGCGCAGCAGACTCAGCTGGATGCCTGCCTGCTCGTTCCAGTCCGCCTCCAGCATGACGCGCCCCTGCTGCTGGAAGACCTGGCTGTAGTGCAGCGTCGAGTCGAAGGTGACACGTGCAAAGTCGCCTTTCATGATCGATCTCCTAACTCGCGAAGAAGATGCCGGGAGCGGTACCGGCGGGCACGTATTCCTCGAGTCGCAGCGCGAGGTTGGCCTGGCGCTGCGGCTCGTACAGGTCGTGATACACACCCATCGAGGACTCATCGGACGCGCCGCTGCGGATCTCCTCGCAGCAGGCGTCGGACAGGCGCATGTAATGGGGTGATCCGTAGCGGAGGCTGCGGAAGATCGGCACCACGCGCAGCCGGGTCTGCGCCGCAGCCGCGCTGCCCGCGGCGTCCACGGCAAGATCCGGCTGGCAATGGAAGCGCTGGGGCGTGCGAGAGCCCACCGGCACGAAACAGAAGCGCACGCACCCTGCTTGCCGCCGCAACACCCTCAACGGACTGGCGAACACCGAGTTCTCGGCCAGGTGCACGCTGTGCACCTGCACTTCGCCGATCACCGTGCAGCGCACGAAGCGGGCATCGGCATACGCCACCACCTCGTCCGGCGAGGACACGGCCAGCCGTTGCAGACCGGTGGCATCCAGCACGCTGTCACGCAGGCTGACCGATGGCGGCTCGCCGCGCCGCGCCGGCGACACCACGCTGATGCCGCCCAGGATGCTGTGCTCCACGCGCAGGGAGGCGCGCGTGCCGTCCAGCGTGATGCTCGGCTCGCCGGGACGCTTGGGGTCGCAGTCGCATTGCAGCGACCACCCCGGCACCAGGGTGCAATGCCGTATCACCAGTTCGCACAGATCCTCCCTGGACGAGGCCTGCCCGTCACCGTCGTCCTGCGGCCCATGCACCTCGATGCCGCGCCCCGAGACCAGCAAACCGTCCAGCACGAAGCGGCTGCCCGGCCCGCCGCCGACCGAGAGGGCATCCGGCTGGCTCGCACGCACGTCCAGCAGGCGAAGCACCGGGCGGGTGAGATCGGCCGCACGCACCTGGATCGCCTCGCCCGGATCCAGCTGCACGTCGATGCTGCCTTCGTAGACACCACTTTCCGCCAGCTCGATGATCAGCGCGCGCAGCGTGGGGGTGGCCGCCTTCGCCTTGGCCCATGCCTCCAGTGCAGCCGCCATGCTGGCGAAGTGACGGTCGGGCAAGCTGGCCTTCGCCGGGTCGCTGTCGGGCCGGGCCGCGTGCACGGTGTACCGCACCGCGTTCTCCAGCTCGGGCGTCACGCGCGCGTATTCCCCGCCGCCGATATCCGCCGCGAATCCATACTGGTAGCTCACCCACACGCCGCGCTTGGGGCGTTGCCCCGCGGGAAACAGCATCCGGCCACGCTGGGGATCCACCGCGACGCGTCCGCGTGGCACCTGGTAGGTCCAGTCGTCGAGGTCGGCAGGCATCAGCGCCTCGATGGGCACGGGTAGCCCCTGGCCTTTCGCGGGCCAGTCGGGCGCATAGATCTGCACGCTCTTGCCTTCGCCATAGAGGCCGGGCGACACCGTGGCGTAGTCGGCGGCGGGTCCGCGCACGGCAAAGCGATAGCGACGCAACGGCACGGGCAGGTTTTCTTCTTCCGCGATGTGCGTGGGCGCCGGCTCCGCGACCGGACGCTGGAACAGCGGCGTGTCCTGTCCTAGCACGCTGAAGCTGTAGCACTGCGCGCCCTGCTCTTCCACGCAGTAGGCCGGCGTGCAGGTCACGGGGTAGCTGCGAAGGCGGAACACGAACAAGCCGACGTCGGGGATCGCGTAGCGTCCGCGGCGATGCACGCTGTCGATGCGACGGATATCCACGCTGTGCGCCAGGCGGTCGAACGCGCCGTTCCCCCAGGCCAGGCATTCGAGCCGGCCGGGTTGGCGCAGGTCGGCGGTGCCGCCACGACAGGGATGCCGGTGATCGAGATGCTGCATCCAGCCGAGCAGCCGATAGAACTCCACGGCGCGCGCCGGCCAGCCGGAGGCATCACGCGCCAGATCCTCGAGCAGCGACAGCGTGCCCTTGCGTCGACGCGCATCGATGAGATTGGCCACGTCGGCGCGCGGGGCCAGCACCCGACCCAGTCCGGCCGAGGCACAGCCATCCGCGGACAGCGTGGCCGCCTCCGGCAGCAGCGTGTATCCCAGCAGGTCGCCGATATAGGGAACCACCCAGTCATCGCAGGTCTCGATGAACCAGTTGTCGTACAGCCGCGTGATGTCCTGCTCCAGCACGTCCGCCTGCGCCGAAAGCACCCGCAGGAAGTCGCGCAAGGGATATCCCTGGTCCGCATCACGCATGCGGTAGACCACCGGCATCAGGTCGTAGAGGCGATCGGGCTGGCTGTTCATGGCGTGGCCTGCTGCAGCAGGAGGGTGTCCGGCACGCTCGCCTGGAAGTAGGCGATCTGCGCGGGCAGCGGGTTGCCGGAGTCGTCCAGGCGCGCATCGAGCACGGTGATGCGCTGCGATACCACGACGTTCGGCGCCAGCGCCTGGTTGCGCATGAGCACGGCGCCGCTTTCGCCGCCATTGCCGTTGCCCTTGCCGTCACCCGCGCCAAAGCCAAGCAACAGCGCGGCCTCGTCCAGGCTGCCGAACGCATCCACGTCGACCCAGGCCACGCCACGCACGCCCTGGATGCACGACAGGACACTGCTGAGGTAGACATTGCCCGCCAACCCGGCGCGCTCGAAGCCGAACCGATCCAGCAGGGCCGCGCGGATCGCGGGCTCCACCGACTCCCATGCGTAATCCGGCGACAGGCCAACCCTGGCGCTCAGCGTCAGCGCGACCGGTTGGCGCACCAGCAGGGTCACGGGCAGTGACGGATCGCCATACAGCTGCAGGGACTGCAGCAGGTTGCGATAGAGGTCGGAGGTCTCGTCGATGGGCGCATCGCCGGCACCCGCCACGGTCACCAGCACCTGCGAGCCCAGCTTCAACGCCGAGGCCTTGCCAACCCCGCCGTAGGTGCGCGAGAAGTCGGCGTAGTCCGTGATCGAAACCAGGCGATCCAGCGCGAGCACGGCCAGCGGCACGTTCACGCGCGCCTGGTCACGCGTCTCGGGATCCGCGCCGCCCGAAGCGCGCAACGGATTGACCACCTGCTTGACGCCCAGCGGCCGGGTCGCCGCAAGACTGACCTGCCCGGCCTGCACATTGCCCGCCATGCCGATGCCCTGCCGATAGACCGCCGTGACGTTTTCGATGCCGGTCGGCAGGCGCGCACCGTGCACGCCATCGCCGAACAGCACGCTCACCTTGCCGCCGTCGTCGATCGCCGTGGCGTAACTGCGACTGCCGGCACCGACGAAGGCGAGGTTGCGCACCTCGTGCCATCGCATGCCATTGACGGACACCACCAGGGTGCTCTGCACTCCATCCACCGTGGGTGCCGAGACGTAGGTAAGCGGCTTCTGCTTCAGCGCGAACACCGGCATGGCCACCGCGCCACTGCCATTGCCGAGCACCTCGTTGCGGGTTTCGCCATGGGTGGCGCGCACGACGTTCGCGTAGACCGACACGCTGTTGCGCCGGTAGGCGTAGGCGAGGCCCTTGTCGGCGAAGACCAGGGAGCTATGGATCGTGTCGCCCGGCAGGCTCGAGGCCGCCTGCTCCACGGCCAGCAACATGACGGCCTCCGTGGCGGTCACTGCATCGGTTCCCGGCACGTCGGCGCGTTGCCCTTGCACGATCACCCATCGCCCCGGCTTGAGTCCGTCGACGGCCTGGTCGAGGGTCATGCGCGTGGCGCCGTCCCGGGCCACGCCGGCACTTGCCGGGGTGACGTTGCCCGATTGGTCGGGAATGTCCGAAGCGGCGAGCACCAGCGGTTCGCTTTGCGCATAGACCAGCGTGCCGCGCACGTCCGCGTCGCCCGAGACGCCCCAGACATGCGCCGTACCCTCGCCCGCGTCGATATCGAGCCGCGTGCTCTTGCCGCTCATGTTGTACATGGCATGGGGCGCCGTCGCTGCCTGTGCCAGGCGCACCACCACGCGTGCGCTGCCTGGCGGAATGATCAGCGCGTAGCTGTCGCCCTCCATGTCGTCGTACGCATTGTCGAGCCAGATGGTGCCGGAGACTTCGCCGCTGGTATCCAGCGTGCCGGGCACCATGGTCGACACCCACTGCGAGTTGACCCATGCCTGGTTCACCGTCATGGGCACCGGCGCGTTGTAGCCGAACAAGGGTGCCTTGACGCGCAACGCAAACACCGCGGTCAGGTCCGGTGGCGTCGGGTGCTGGGGAATGCCCGTCCATGCACGGTAGAAGGTGTCGAACAACGGGGTGGCGAAGTTGAGCAGCAGCTGCGGCCGGGCATCGCTGGCAGGCGCCAGCGCCGTGGCCATGGCACGCTGGAGTCGCAGGCTGTTGGCCGGCTGCAAGGTGCCCGGCAGGATCAACGCCTTGAACAGCGCGCCGAAGTCCGTCGACACCCACGGTGGCGAGGGTGGTGTGCCAAAGGCATTGCCAACGGCCTTCATGAAGTCCTGCACCGGGGCGGGCCCACTTTGCCAGCCCTCCATCAGGCGTTTGAACGTTGTGGCAAAGTTGGTGGCCGAGCCGCCGTTATCCGCGCCGTTCAGTAGCTGCTGGCGAATGGCCTGGAGCGCGCTTAGCCAGCGCGCATCGGCCGACGTCAGCGCGGCAATGGCGCGGTCGGCGGCCGCTACGATCGCAACCGTCGCGGCACTCATCGCCTGCAGGTGTACACGGCTGCGCTGGTCGGCGGCCTGCAGCATCGCCCCGGTGGCAGGATCGGTCTGCTGCACGTCCACCGAATCCACCACGCGCAGCACCGTGGTACCGGTTTCCAGCGCACCGAACAGGAATAGCAGCCGGTCGTTGTGCTTGAGTTGCGTGACCCCGCCCGCCAGCCACAGCTCGTCCAGCGAGAGGATCGAGGCGAGCGTGATGTCCTGCGGCTGCGTCTGTCGCGGTCGCAGCGTGTTCCATTCGTGGCGGGCCTCCAGCGGCTCCGCCGTCTCGAAGGTCTGCATCTGCTCGCCGGGCGCGGGCACGGACTGCGCCTTGGCGCCTGCGGCTATCGTCACCGGCGGCGAGTTGTCGTCGATGGTGTAGGCCAGGTAGACACTGGCCGCGACGCCCGGGCGAAGGCGGTAATCCACCAGCCGCCCCAGCTGCAGCACCGAGCAGCGCTCCGTCGCCGTGCGCAGGTAACCTTCGTTGGCGATGCGCTCCTGGTAGAAGCTCAACACGTCGGCGCCGATGGCCCACGCATCGACCAGGGCCATGGAGGCATCATCCAGCTCGCGCGTGCGCAGGCCGGCCAGGGCCGGCAAGGCGGACGAACTGAGGTCCATTTGCATGGTGGCGAAGAAGTCGGCGTAGGAGCCTACGCGGTAGGCGAGACTCGCCAGGCCCGGACGGTTGTAGAGGGGAAGCGGCGTACGCTCGCTGGCGCCACATCCGCAGGCGCAGGCGTGCTGGCCACAGGCGCTGCAGCAGCTCATCGGCCACCTCCCATGATGAACGTGATGGAGCCTCGATCCGGATGGTCGGGGCTGCTGTCGACCTGCGCGATCTCCACCGATGCCATGTGCAGCAGGCCATCGGCAGGTACGTCACCCGATGCGCCGCCCTCGGCCCGGGCGAGCGTGAGCAACTCCACGTGGGCGACGCCCGTCGCCGCCTGGGCTTCGGCGATCAGCGCACTGGCGTAGACGGACGCACCGAGCAAGAGACGATCCGGGTGGAAGAAGCCCGGCTGCCCGTCGCTCCGCAGGCCGGCGGTAAAACGATCAAGCAGATCCGCCTTGACGTGGGCCACCAGGAAATCCGGCAGCACGCAGATGCGCAGCTCGATCAGCAAGGGCACGTAGCACGCGGCCCGCACGGCCAGGTCGTGCCCGATGCGCCGGTAGGGCTGCAGGTCGTGCTTCACCTGGCTGGCCAGGCTCGCGGCGAGGCTCTCCGTGCCGCGTGGGTCGACCACGACGTCGGCTTCGTACCAGCTGCCGTTCCAGGCGAGGCGACAGGACGCGCCCTGCAAGGCCGGTTCGCGGGCCGCGAACATCGCATAGTCATCGGCGGTGATCGCGCGCAGTGGCGAGGCGCGGAACGCGCCGGGCGCGTACAGCTTCACTTCGGCGAGGCTTTCCGGATCGGTGCCGCCCGCCGCGGCCAACGGATTGCGGGGCACGATGCCCTCCGGTGGCGTGCCTGACTTCACGGCCAGCCACACGATGCTGTCGCAACCCACGTTGCCCGCACTGCCATTACCGATGCGTGGCCAGGCGCGGAAGAAGTCGCCCGCCTGTGGCTGCCGCCCCAGCGTGCCGTCACCAAAACGGAGATGGGCGACGGCGTCATCGTCCACCTCCACGACGAAGTGACGGTCGTCAGGCCCGCTTTCCAGCAGGTCGTAGCGCGCCACCCACTGGCATCCGGCATCCGGCGCGCCGCTCACCAGCACCTCGTCCAGGCGACCGCCGTAGACCGTGAGCTGCGGCTGTGCCTGCCTCGGGTCGCGCGACACCAGGCGGCACACCGGCACCCCGTTGCCGGTCGGCAGCGGCTCCGCCCAGGTCAGCGGTGAGCCGGCCAGTGCGTGCCCGGCATCGCCCGCCGGGCGGACCACGTCCTGTACGGCGTCATCGCAGACGCAACAGGCGTATTGCGCGGCGCCAGGGACCAGCCAGCAAGATTCCTTCAGGGACAGGCACCGCGTGCACGCATCGGGCACCGCGGCCATGGCGCCGGACAAGCCCGGGTAGTCGGCGTCATCGATCGCATCGGGCGGCGCGCACAGCGCATCGCACTGGCATTGCCCCGGCAGGTGATCGCCATGATCGACCAGCAGCACATTGCCGCGTGCAAGGCTGACCTGCTCGACCCAGCGGCAATCCGGCGAATTCAGTCGCACCGACAGGCACAGGTCGAACGGCAAGGCATCGCAGGCATCCCAATCCACCTGCAGCAACAGGCTGCCGTCCAGCGGATCGACCAGCTCCTGCACCGCGGTAAGCCGCACGGCGTGGCGATGCGCCGGATCCGCATCCGCCGGATTGCCGGTCGATACCCCCAGCACTTCCTCGAATACCAGCAGGTCGCCGGGCTTGAGCTTGAGCGCACGCTGCGGCGCGTTTGGCGCCGCGGGCACCGGCGATGGCGCCGGCGCAGCGTCGGAACTACCTACGGGCGGTGCGGGAGGCGCCGGAGGTGGCTCGACCGCAGGCAAGGGTGCGTCCAGCAACACGGCCCGGGTACCTCCCCGGGGCAGGCAACACCGTTCATTGCTCCAGGTGTAGATCCGGATCGCGCTCTGCGCCGCCACCACCGTGATGCTGTCCGCGCCATCCAGCGGCATGGGCTCGAAGACTACGGCACCCTGCGCCCGCGCCAGCTCGAGTGTGCCGGCGTCGATCGGCCCCGGAGTCACGCCGGTCTGCCCCGGCGGCGGCACCAGCAGCAACAACGACTCGAGCGGCAGCACCTGTTCGCCCGCGGCCAGGGCCAGCGTCACGAAGGCCCGCGCATTGCAGCCCTCGTGCATGCGGTAGTCGACCAGGCGCGCGTGCCGGCGCACCGATATGCGCCGCCGCGCCGTGGCCAGGTAAGCCTCCGTACCCACCGCGTCCTGGTAGTAGCTGAGGTGGTCGGCGACGTACGCCATGACCTCGACCAGGGCCACGCCGATATCCGGCACATGACGCTCCTGCCATCCGGGCACGGTGATCGCCATGCGATCGAGGAACAATTGCCGGAAGCTCGCGTAATCCTTCGCGAGATAGTTGATGTCCGGCAGGACCGGCGCCGGCTTCACGCAGGGCGCGACGGCCGCGCAGTCGACATCCTTCGCGCAGTCGAGGCGAAAGCGCAGCGCCGCGCAGGCATAACGGGGGTCGAACCCGGAATAGGCGCGCCAGCCGGCCGGATCGTCACCGGACGAGGCATCGACCAGGCACAGGCAGTAGGTGGAGTGGTCGCCCTCGCGATCCAGCACGATGCGCAGGCAGACATCGTCATGCATGTCGGGCTCGCGCTCTTCGCTGACGCTCAAGGCGCGCAGGCCCGTGATGCGGTCACCACCGCTGATGCGCACGCTGGCCACCGAGATATCCGACGGCACGTCGCCAAACAGGTGTACGCAGAGGGTGACCCCGTCATCGCCCACTTCGACGAAGTCGATGCCGTTGAGTTTGCCTTCCAGGCGCACCTTTTCGCGCCGGAGGTCGTCACTGCACGCCGGGAGCAGCTGGCAACCGATGCCGACCGGGGTGGGTGCGGTATCGATGGTGTTCATGGCGCGCTCCGGCTGAAGCGGTCCGTGCGCGCCTCGCCCGTGGCGAGCACCACGTAGCTCAGGTCCACCGTCAGCGTGGCGTCGTTCGCCGTCACCTCCAGCGCGCTCACGCCGATGACGTCGCCGAGGTAGCGCTGCAGCGCGGCCTGCAGCGTGAACTGCAGCGCGGCCGCGACTTCGGGGCTGTTCGGCGCAAACACCATCTGCAGCAGGCCGCTGCCGAAATCGGGACGGTTCACACGCTCGCCCGGACTGGTGAACAGCAGCTGCTCGATCAGGTCGCGCACGTGGTCGTCGTAGTCCGGCGACGCCGTGCGGCCCGCATGATCGAAGTGATAGGGATAGTCGATGTTGATGGCGGGTTCCATGGCGTCCTCACATGGCGCTGGCGCGCATCTGGCTGGCGACGATGAGCAGCGGCGTGCCCGTGGGCGCACAGATCGCCTGGCTGTCGAAACAGAGCAGCGGCTGCCCGTTCGAGGTGACGCGTGTTGCCGCGGTCACGAACTGCGCGCTGATGCAGGGTCCGTTCGCCGCCGGCGGTGGCGGCAGCGCGCAACCGGCGACCAGCCAGGGACCCGCGATGGTGACCGTGGGCTGCCCGCTCACCGTCACCCGCGGATTCGGCGTAGTGGCCTGTGCCTGCCCTGCGTGGGAACACAGGACCGTGGCGCCGACGTGAAGCAGGAATCCGGGCATCGGCGATCTCCCTAGGTCACGACCAGCGCGCCGTTGTTGATGGTGACGGTGGGGCCGGCCAGCACGATGGTGGCGCCCTTGCCGTTGGAGATGGTGATGCCCACGTCGTTCACGACGATCATCGCGCCCGTGGTGCTCTTGATCATGATGCCGCCCGTGGGCCCGGGCACGTCGCTGATGCTCAGCGTGTTCTGCAGGATGGAACCAAGCACGATGCTCGGGCTCGCCGGATTGCCGGCCAGCGCAAGCGCCGGCACTTCCGCCGCCACGCCCCAGAAGCCGCCGGTCCAGATCGGGTAGTCCGGATCGCCCTGCTCGAACTCGATCCACACGCCCGCGCCGATCTGCGGCACCACGTAGACGCCACTCTGCTTGCCTGCAATGGGCACGCACGGCATCGCCCAACTGGACGGAAGCAAGCCCGATACGTCGGGCACCATGGCCTGGATGCGGCCCAGCTGCTCCGGATCCACGTTCTGGATCACCGTGCCGCGATATTTGCCGTAGTACTTGCTCATGGCGGCACCAGCGGCAGGCTGGAGATCAGTCCCTTGCGGGACAGGTTGAAGCTTTGCTTGTACTCGCCTCGCTTGATGGAGTGGCGCACTTCCGACACGTAGTGCAAGCCGTCGAAGGCCGGTCCCACGCCCCGCACGCCGACCAGCTGCCGCGGCTTCAGGATCTGGCCATAGCGCGTCACGTCGAGGCTGCCCTGCCCGGTCACCGTATCGGCCGACTTCGCCGCTTCCGCCATGCCCAGCAGCATCGCGCGCGTCGGCGTGTACTTCGCCGTCTCCGGCAAGGGGCGCAGGCGCTGAGGTGGCGGGTCAATCAGGCCCAGCTGCGGATTGAGCGGACCGATGTCGGGAATCGGCAGCGGCAACGGCACCTTGGTCTGCGGGTTCTGGATATAGACCAGCGGCAGGCTTCGCGCATCGCCGTTGTAGCTGAAGCTGAGGCTTTCCACATTGCTGCCGGCATCCATGTCCAGGTTCAGCGCAGGCTGCGGCACGCCGACCTTGATCTTGGGTCCCCAGTAAGCCGTGCTCATGCCGGGCGCGGGACCGGGATCGATGTAGAACACGTAGCCCACGCGCTCGGCCAGCATGCGGATGTATTCGAGGTCGGTGCCCTGCTGGGTGGGAATGCGCTCGGTCGGGATCGGCACATCGAAGGCGATGCTGGGAATGACCAGCGGCACCACGCCGAGGAAGGCGTACTTGGCGATCAGCAGCGTGACGATCGCCTCGGCCGGCAGGGCCGGATACGGCGTGCCCGGCAGGCCGGAGAACTCCAGCTTCTGCATCACGGCGGTGAGGTCGTCCCCCATGACGTTGAGGCTCGCGTGCCGCGGATCGGCGCCCGGCGCCACCGTGGTCTTGTTGACCACCCCGTCGATCAGCACCTGCGGCATGCCGTTGACGGTGGCCACCAGGATCACGCGCAGCAGCGGCACCACGCCGCCCCCGCTCAGCAGGAACAAGGTGTGCAACGGGGACTGCACGCTCAGCGTGAACTGCAGGGTGAATGCCCCGGCGGCCTCGTCGGGCTGCACCACCTCCACCTGGGTCAGTGCGTCAAGCACCACCTGCGGCACCGGAATCGGCACCACGGGTCCGACCATCAGCGTCAGGTGCACGCCCTTAAGCACTCGGTACCCCCGGAATACCCTCAGGCAAGGTGATGGCGATGCGTCGACCCACGGTGTCGGTGAGCTCTTCCGGACGGAGCGCGCGGTTGGCGTCGCACAGGCGCCAGAACTGTTCCGGGTCACCCAGGTACTTCGCCGTGATGTTGTCCAGCCGCTCGCCCTGGGTGACGCGATGCCACTGCAGCAGGGCGAAATTCTCGGGCGCGGGCACCATGCGCCGGCGCAGGTAGGCGATGGGCGTGCCGTCGGCGCGCACATAGGTGCAGGTCGGCGTCAGCGCGTAGCGGCTGGTGGGAGGAAAGTTCGTGGCCATCACGGCACTCCTGTCAGGCCGAGCGCGGACAGCGGCATGGCGGGCGCCGTCTTCGCCAGCTGTTCCTTGCGCTGCAGGTAGCTCATGAACAGGCTGGCCGCCTTGTGCCCGGTCGGCACGTCGTCCACGGAGAGCACCCGCAGTCCGAGACTGACCTTGGCGCGCACCGGATTGAGCGCCGTGTCGAACGCCTCTTCGGTGATGCTCAGTTCGGTCACCCGCACCGGAAGAATCCGTGTCTGGCTCCACACGAACAGCGCCAGCGGCGTTTCCATCGGGATGATCTCCAGCGTGCCGATCTGCGCCAGCACGTCATTGGTGTTCAGCTGCCCGCTGGTGGGATAGACCATGGTCTCCAGCGCCGCGAGCTGGGCGAACACACCCGACTGGGTCGCCACCGGGTTCCGCTCGGGAAACTCCAGCTGGTCCGTCGCGTCGATCTCGGCCTCCAGCTTGATCGTCTCGATCGGCGGCCCCTTCAGGCGCAGCACCTCCGAGCGATCGCCGCTCGCACCCATGCCCTGCACCTGCAGCGAACGGGTGATGGAGTCCGGGTTGTACTGCAGCGCGATCACGCGCAGCACCGCGGACGTGTCGGGATCGATCAGCACGATGCCGCCCTTGAGGATGCGCGGCGAGCCGGGGAAGCTGCTCATGGGGTTCCTCCGCCGCCACTGCCCGTACCACCCCCGGGGGTGCCCGGCTGCTGCTGGCCTCCCGCGGCGGCGGGGGCCAGGTCGGTCTTCGTCACGTCGATGATGGTGACGTCCTGGTTGTTGACCTTCCCTTTGCGGAACTGGCGTCGGATGCTGTGCGACCCGATCACGGTGCCGTCGTAGGCATAGTCTTGCCGGCACACCGTTTCGCAGGCATCGATGCCCTTGGGATTGCGTGTCGCGTCATGCAGGAAGCTCAATGCCTGCGATTGCGAGGTGTGGATGTCGTAGAAGCGGTTGCGCATGGCCGGCAGCTCCGGTCTCACCCCGCGCCCGCGCAGCTTGGCCCCTATGGGGAAGTGGGAGCTGCCATGGCACGGCCCGGGGCGCGAAAGCGTATCGGGGCACGTCGACGACACCTGCTGCAGCGATTCAACGACTTCGCCGCCGTCCCACGTCGTACTGTCGGGTAGCACCTGCATCCGCGCCACGATGCCCATGCCCGACAGATACCCCGCCTGCAGGGCCGCCTGGGTGTAGCTGGTAGTGGTGTCCACCTTGGTGCCGGTGGGGCGTGGGCGCGGCGGAGCGGGCTGCACCTTGCCTGCGGAGCCGGTCTGCGCCGGAGCGTCGACCGATTCCGCGCCTTCGTCTTCGCCTTGCCCGTTGATGACTTCGCGCGCACCCCATAGCGGCAGTCGCGTGAAGTCATGCGAAGCGGCGCCAGGGACAGCGCCCGTCCACTGCGGCGCAGGCGTCCAACCGGCACGCACACCCCTGCCCTTGTTCGCGCGGCATCGCGGACAATCGCCCGCGTGCCTGCCGCAGCCGCAGGCCCGACCCTTGTCCGCCGCGCGCGCCAATACCGGTGGCGCCCACGGCCGCAATGACCTGCTGTACGTGGGCGCGCTCATGCCGGGCTCCACCATCGGTCATGGCCGAGCCGGACCTGCCCGCTCGAAGCGGGAGCGGAATGGCCTAGTCGTAGTGGCATTCTTTCGCCGTCCTGGGTTGATTGATCGGCTCGCTGGGGCAATCGACATCCTTCGCCGGCTCCTTCTCGGCGGGGCCAAAGCTGCCAGCCGCCTCTGCCTTGCCCGCATAGAGCTTGCACACGGCATCGCCCATGGGCGTCAGCGAGCCCGTGGTGCGGTGGTGCTCCGTTCCTGCCTCCTTGTGCGTGGTGCTGAGCTCCACGGTCGCGTAGCGCAGGAAGCCGAAGATGCCCTCCCAGGGGCGGCGGCCCCGCCCGCGGTTCTTGCGGAACAGCTCGATGGCGGCCAGCAACTTGGGGGCGGCCGGCGAATCGGTCCCTACACCAAACAGCTTCAGCCTCTCGGCGGGCTCGGTGACGCGATCGAGGAGCCCAAGGAACTGATCGGCCAGCTTGGGGTTGGGGATGTCGCTGCCGACGAGAAACTGCGTGACGTCTTCAGGATCGCCGAACCCGGCGTCGAGCATGGCGTCCGCCAGGCTGCTCCCGGGCGCAATGGTGGGCACGCGACCAAGCAGCTCGCCACCCGCCGTGGGGGCAGGCAGCGAAACACGGGATCCCAGGCGGGTCCCAAGCAGGTCGTGCAGCCGCCGCGCGCGATCCAGCGAGAGCTTCTGGTTTGGCTCCGGCTTTTCGCGATTGTCCTCCGGCGAGGCATAGCCGGTAATGGTGCGAACGGTGCTTCCGGCGGCAACCTGTTTCGCCACGTCGTCCAGGGTCTTGGTCGATTCACCCCTGAGTGTCGGATCGGTGGTGTCGTCGGCCTTGTCGAGGCTGAAGTAATAGCGAAGCCGCCCGCGCTGCTCGACGTCGTACGTGGTCGGCGTGTCGTAGTCCCGCGGCGGGACATCCGCGTAGCACTGGTACGAAACCGGGCAGTAGCACTCGCGACAGGTCTTGTCGCTGACGCTCCGGCCACCCAGAGGTATGTTGAGGCCGCCCGTGACATCGACCCGACCACCCGGTCCAACATTGACCTGTCCCCCGGCACTCGTACCGCTCGGCCATTGGTAACCGATACCGCCCTGGCCACTCAGCTCGCCAGACTGCGTACCCTTCAACACACCGCCACTCGCCCCGATCTGGCCGCCATTCGGCAGCTTGACCCGCACATCCGCCGAGCCACCGACCTGGGGCTCCTTGCCCGTGTTCTGGACCTGGCCCTGGATACCGACATTGGCTTTGCCGGCCACATTGACATCCACACCCACCTTCGCCGTGCCGGTCGTCAGGGTGCTGGGCACGACGTCTCCCGTCACGCGAGCGGTCACCTGGCCGTTGCATATTTCCAGCGTCACGCCGGGATTGGGTTGGAGTCGGGCCGACGCACTGGTCCGGGTGACATTCCTCCCGCGGCACGCGCACAGGTAGCGGATGACGCGGATCTTGAGGTCGTCGTCACCACGTTTGCCCGCATCAACCGACGCCGCCCGACCTTGCGCACCGCGCTTTTGCGGCGAGCTGAAATCCGGCTCGGGTTCGGAGCCTGCACCATCATCATCGCCACCCTCGGGAGCCGGCTGGCGCTGCAGCAAGGCGACGGGCGCCCCTCCCATGGCCGGCACCTTGCCGCCCGCCAACACGCGATCCGCGACGCGATCGGCCTCGACCTCCGCAGCGGTATCCGCGGCCCCTACACTCAGGCGTGGACTGATCGATGCCGGCGTCGTGCGCTGCTGGATGGTATGCGTCAACTCGTGGGCGAGAAGGTGCTGCCCCGTGCGCGACTGGGGCACGAAGCGCCCTTCCCCGAACACGATGTGCTGCCCGACGGTATAGGCGAGCGCGCCCACCGCGCGAGCGGATTGCGCGGCAGGCGTATCGGTATGAACGCGCACGCCGCTGAAGTCCTGGCCGAAACGTTGCTCCATCCAGGCGCGCGCCCCACCATCCAGCGGCCGACCCGCGGTGGCCAGCACCTGGTGCACGATGCCCGGCGCCGTGGCGGGCGTCTTCGCGCCGGTGTGCTTGCGCTGCAGACGCTGCTTGCAGTGTTCGCATTCGCCGCCTGACGCGTGATTTCCGCACGCGCACTTGCGACGCAACACATGACCGGAGGACGGCGGCGCGACATGCATCAGGGCGGTGGCTGTCTGCTTGTTCACGTGGATTCACTTGGCATGTGTGGTCGACTTCAAGGCTTCTGGCGCGCCGCCACGCAGGTGGCGACGTCCAGGCCCGCCACGCGGCACGCATCGTCGTTAAGCGGGTGCGCCCCGCTGCCCATCAGCGAGGCGTCGTTGTCCCAGCCGGCCGGCTTGGTCAACTGCATGGCGAACCAGTGGAGGCGGTCCTTCACCAGCATCGATGAATTACGAGCATGCGACTGGATGTAGTCGTACCGATCGAGCTCGTAGGCGAACATGTGCAGCAATTCGTGCGCGAACCCGGTCGGGTCGCCTCCGGACCAGTTCGTCGCAACCTCCCATTTCGACGGATCCACCTCGGCCGTGAACGTGTCGGCATCCGGCGCATTGACGAAGCTGATGTCGACGATGAACCCGGGGCGAGACGCGGCCTTCTCGATGGCATCCTCCATCGACTTGATGTTGGCCACGTCGGCAGCGGTGCCGCTACCGGTGGCCTTCAGGAACACCTTGGCGCGAACGACGATGTTCTTCGGGTCGCGGTTGTCGACCTCATACGTTCCGCCGCCGAACTTGCCCTTGATCTTGACGTACTTTCGCGCCGGATCCGACGACGCTTTCTCTTCCATATCGAGATTCTTGGCTTCCGCCGGCTTGGCCACGCGGGTCTTTTCCACGCCCGCGGCCGCCACGGTGGCCGCCTGGGTTTCCTTGGCTATCTCCGCCGGAGGTTTGTCCTTGGTGGTGAACAGCGCCACCAGTTCGCCGATGTAGTAAAGGCAGCCAGCCCTCTTCTTCGCATCGGTAATGATGCCCTCGGCCACCATCTTGTCGGGGGGATCCAGCGCCTTGTAGTCGGCGGTATTGCGAATGGAGGTGGCGGCCTGGTCGTAGATGGGGTCGTTCTTCTTCGGATTGATGCAGCGCCGGATCACGTTGAACGCGGACTGTTGAACGACATGGGTCAGTTCGTGCGCCAGCAAGTGCTGCCCGGACGGCGTGCGCAACGAGGGTGCGCCCGAACCCAGCACGATATGGCTGCCTGCGGTGTAGGCGCTGGCGCCCAGGTCACGCGCCGATTGCGCCGCCAACCCGCCCGAGTGCAGTCGCACCGCACTGAAGTCATGCCTGAAGCGCGACTCCATGTGGCGCCGCAGATCGGCCTGCAACGGCTCGCCAGGCGCGGATAAAGCCTCATCGACGCTACCCGGCGCCTCCGGCCCCGCGGCCCCCTCGCCGCCGCCGATCCGCTGGATTCGCGGTGCGGCGACACCTATGCCTGCCGCCGCCGATCCCGCCACCACCTGGTCCGCCACGCGATCCGCCTCGACCTCGAAGGCATCATGGCTGGCACCGACGGCAAGCTTGCGCTGCAGTCCACCGCGCTTCCTTGCACACTCCCCGCACTGGCGCTCGCCATGACTATGCGCGCCGCACCCGCACTTTCGCTGCAAGATCGGCGCGGCCGCCACGGCGGGCGATCTGGCGAGGGTGGCCTGAGTGGCAGCGCGTTCAGCCATGGCGCCCTCCGCCCCTTGTCGCGCCAGCGGTCATCCGGGTGGCGCGAGGGACGCCGAGCCCCTCTCCGACCGCGGCGGCGATGCGACCACCAAGATCGCCGCGCGCCAGTTTCACGTCCGGCAATCCGCACGCCGGCAGGTGCGTGACGGCCCCTATCCTGGATAACGCCTCGATGGAACCCTCGCGTGACAACGTGTGCGCGAGCTCGCGCTCCAACGCCGCGCGCACGCTGCCCGCCCGCTCGCCACCCAGCACCGCCTCGTCGATCACCAGCCGATCAATGCGCAGCTCGATGCTCATGCCTTTCCTCCCGCGCTCTCCAGCCAACGGAAGTCCGCTTCGTTGACGGGCTTGTCGAGCTTCCTGAATTCGGCCCGCGCCGCCTCCAGGATCAACGGCATGGTGATCTGCACGCCCGCCTTTGCGGCGAGGAAGGCCGCGTTGAGCGCGATGCCCTGGATGCTGCCGCCGGTCAGCGCCATCTTGGCGAGCATGGCGACATCCAGCGGCCCGATCGCCGCCTTCGCCGGGAACACCGAAGTCCAGATCGCCTCGCGCTCGGCGAAGCCGGGGAACGGAAAATTCACCACGAATCGGATGCGGCGCAGGAAGGCGCTGTCCAATGCGTTCTTCATGTTGGTGGCGAGGATCGCCAGGCCGTGGAAGTTCTCCAGCCGCTGCAGCAGGTAGTTCACCTCGATGTTGGCGTAACGGTCGTGGCTGTCCTTGACCTCGCTGCGGCGTCCGAACAACGCATCGGCCTCGTCGAAGAACAGGATGCAGCCACCCTCTTCCGCCGCGTCGAACAGCTTGCGCAGGTTCTTCTCGGTCTCGCCGATGTACTTGCTCACCACCGCGGACAGGTCGATGCGGTAAAGCGACAGGCCCAGCGCGCCGGCGATGACTTCCGCCGCCATGGTCTTGCCCGTGCCGCTTTCGCCGGCAAACAGCGCCGTGATCGACAGGCCGCGGTTCATCCGCTCGCGGAAACCCCAGTCGTCGTACACCGTGCCGCGTTGCGATACCTGATCGGCGATCTGATGAAGCAGGTTCTTCTCGACCTCCGGCAGCTTGAGGTCGTCCCAGCTGGCCTTGGGCACGATGCGCTGGGCCAGCTGGTCCAGCGACGGGCGGGTGCGGGCCAGCGCGCCGTGCCAGAGTGTGTCGCCCAGCGCGGCCGCATCGTTCTCCGTGGCTGCGAGCGCTGCGTGCGCCACCTGCCCGATCTTGCCGAGATTGAAGTCGAAATGGCCGGCCAGCTGCTGCGCGTGCTGCTCGGAGCCCTCACCCAGCAACCGTTGCCATAGCGAGCGCTGCTCCATCGGGGTCGGCTTCGCGATGTCGGCGCTCACCATCGGCACGGCATGGCTGCTCCAGGGCTCACGGGTGTCGATGAAGGTGAGTCCACCCGCTCGCGCCATGAAGCGCTTCACCGCCGCCGAGCCGGCGTCGGCGTGGTCGATATCGGCGGCATCGACATACAGCGCCACCGGCATCAGGCGACATTCGCGCTGCCAGAGCCGGATCAGGCTTTCCTGCTCGGCCAAGGCCGTGGGCAGCAGCTCTGCCGACAGCCGGTAGGCCTGGGCACCGAAGGCCATGGCCACCACCTGCGCGATCGCCTGCTTGCTGGCACTGTCCGCACCCACCAGTTGCACGACGGGTAGCGCATCGCCCGGCGGCACATGGCGCAGGCCGTCGATGATCCGGTCAGCCACGGACTGCTGCGACGGCGGCAGCGACATGGGAGCGAGCGGCGTGAGCAGCGGCGTCAGGCGATCGTCCAGGTAGTTCATGCCCTTGATGAAGTTGACGATGCGCTCATCCGCACTCAGTGCCGCCCCGATCAGCGGCTGCGGACCGGGCTGATGGATATCCAGCAGGCGCCAGTAGCGCAGCGGACGCTCGGGCGACAAGGCATCCCAGCTGGGCTGGTCGAGCACGGCGAACGCCAGTGCAAACGTGGGCCACGGCTTGTTCGCATCGTGCTGGGCCTGGGCGCACAAGCCGGGCATCCGCGTATCCAGCTCCATGCCGACGCAGAGCAGCAGCACGCTTCGCTCGAAGTCGGACAGCCCCAGCTGCTGCGCAAGCAGCTGCAGGGCGGACATCGGCTGCTGGCCCGACGGCGGTGGCGCCGGCGTCCCCGTCGCGGCGGACGGCACCTCTTCCTGCGGTACGTCGAACGACATGGCCGACTGCTCGGGCGGACCCTCCTGGGCCGCGGGCGCGGGGGCTGGCTTCGTTTCGTGTTCCCCGAACACGCGGGACAACCAGCCGGCGTGCCTGGCCGGAACGCTGGGCGCAGCCACCGGCGGCGACATCGCGACGGGTGCGGAGGCATCGACGGCACGCGCCTCGGATGGCGAGGCCTTCTGTGACGAGGCAGCCCGTTGCAGGCGCTGCCGCAACTCCGCCAGGGCGGTGGCGAGGTATTGGTCGTTCGCGCTCAGCCACTCGGCGTAGTCGCTCATGACACCACCACCTGCTGGTTGCCGTCGAACGCCGGCACGCTGCCGCTGAAATCGACCGGGATGCTGTCGGCGCCATCCACGCGCAGGCGCACCGTGTAGGTACCCTTCGCCACGCCCGTGAGCTTGAAGTCCAGCGACGTGGGCTGGTGCGGATCGCCGGGCTGCGTGATGCCGGACGGCGCCACCAGCTGATCGCCAAACAGCAGGAACACGCGCTGACCGTCGCGCAGCCGCGGCATGCACGTCACGGTGAGGTCGATGCTGCCCGGTGCCGACTTCAGCGGACTGACCGTGATGACCGGCGCCAGGGCCAGCGGCAACGCATTGCTGACCAGCACGGGCAGATCCGGCGACTGGACCCGCAGCGAGAGCGTGTAGATACCGGGCGCCCAGCGCGTCGGCGCGTCGACGTCCTGCGACGGGTCCGCCAGGTGCACGCGCAGGGTGCCGGCCGCGTCGCCCGCCACCGGCGCGACATCGACCGGCCCATCCAGCCGCAGGCTTTCAAAACGAAGCACGGCGTTCACGGCCGTCAGCTGGCTGCCGTCCAGCACCAGGTCATCCCCCAGCCGCGCCGCGGACTGCTGGTGTGGCAGCGTGAGCGAGGTCAGCGTGGCTGCCGTGGAAGGTACGTCGATGACACCGCGATCCTTCGCGCCACGCTTGAGCACCGGCAGGCTGGCGCGCGATGGCGACTGGCTGTCGATCAGCACCACCGTCGCCTCATAGGCGGAAGACACGCGGTAGTTGGTCTGGAAGGCCGTCCACAGCTTGGAGATGTCGTCCACGCTCTGCGGCAGCGGCGTGAAGCGCACGCGTTCGATCTGCTCGGCAAGATCGTTGTCGGGCAAGGCGTTGCGGATGTCGTTGCCGTCGAGCACGGCCCGGTCGTGCAGCGTGCTCATCGCGGCGGCCAGCACGCGATGGCTGATGGCGTCGCTGTCGGTATCTCCGCGCCCCCAGGCGGTCAGCAGGTAATGCAGGTTCAGGGCCAGCGCCGGCTGTGCCGTCTCGCCCGGTCGCGTGCGACCCGGCATGTCCATGTTTCGCCACGCGGCGTTGAACACCACCTGATAGAGGAACACGTTGAGCTGCGCCTTGCTGATGCCCTTGCGCGCGATGTCAGGCGGCTGCAGCGTCACCTCGAGATCGCTCAGCTCGTTGTCCAGTGCCGGCATCTGGGTCAACAGCAGGTTGCGCAAGGTGCGCGTGGTCGCCGCGATGGCCAGTACATTGCTCATGGCGATGCCTTGCCGCGCTCGCGCAGGTAATCGTCAAAGGCATTGCGGCGAGGCGATTCCTGGCGTCGCGAGGCGGACGTCGCGGCGGGGCCCGCCCGCACCTCCAGGCGGCCGATGCTCACATGTACGACCGGCTCATGGTCGGCCTGCCCCGGTTCGCGCCCCTGTTGCCCGAGTTGCCTGGAAGCACCGCGATCCGTATAGCCCATGGCAACGGGCGGCACGGGAAAGACCGGGTTCCTTGGCGGAAGCAAGGCGCCGCGATCCGCGTCTTGCCGAGGCAGCGCGTCGAATCGATGCACGTGTTCGTGACGCACGCCGTCCTGCCGCGCCATAGGCCGCGCGTCAGGCCCGGGCAGCGAGGCCGCCTGAGGCCTCGCGGGTGGCCCGCCGTCCGTTTCGGCACGGGTCGCCAAAGCACGTACGGGATGAACAGCGAGCGCGGGCAGCCCCTCAACGACAGGGGCAGCCCGGCTCACTGGGGCGGACTCACCCAATACCTGACGCAGTGGCAACGCTCCTACAGGATCGCGTGCCGGCTCTCGTGCCCCCACCGTGGCCGCCACCGCCGATGGGCCGGCCTCCCGCGCCTCGGCCATCACCGGCATCACCGCGTCCCGCGCGGGCTCGAACAGCGAAGGCAGCCGCGGCGAGAGCATTCCTTCGCCACCGATCGCCCGCGACGCCACCCGGTCGAGAAAGTCGCTCACGGCACGCATTGCTCCAGGTAGGCCTGGCGACGACGGGGACTCATCGCCAGGATGTCCGACTCGCTCCAGTGGTAGGCACGCGCCAGCGTGTCCACGTCACGCAAAAGCCGAAGCGCCCACGCATGGAGTTCCTGCCAGAGGAACGCCGCGATATCGAACACGGGATGCCACCGGTGCGAGCAGTCCGGGCAGATGCAGTCCAGCTGCAGGTCGGCCTGCGGATCGGCCGCCGCCATCGCCGCGGCCAGTTCGGCCTGCACATGCTGCGGAAGCCCCGCGACTTCCATCGCGTCCCTGCCGGCGATGTCCGTCACGCAACGCTCCAGCAGTGCCTGCCGCGCAGCGCAGGCATCGCGGCAGTGCTGCAGTGCCAACAGGTCGCCACAGTTCACGGGACGAAAACGGATCGCCAAGTCCCGCTCCGCCACATGCAGGTCCAGCGCAGGCAGGCCGTCCGACGGCATCTCCGCCGCGGGCAACTGCAGCGCCTCGCTGTCGAGCACCACCTCGACCGTCGCCTGGCATCCCGGGCATGTCGCCACGCCCTCGAGCGCTCGACCGAATAGCCTGGCATGCAACTGCAGCAGGCATGCGTCGCGCTGGCCGAGCGGCAGATCCAGCCACGCCCGTTCGTCCCCTGCCACGTCGGCCAGTTGCATCATCCACAGGCCGCGCGCCGCGACGGGCGCGTCCAGCGCGCGCTCCCACACCTGCAACAGCTCGCTGGCCGTTGGCGTACCCATCGCTCAGCCCGCCGGTACCGTGAAGCTGGGCTCGCTGGGTTCCTGCACGCCGACGTCGCGCTCCCAGCCCTCGTTCTCCAGCTTGAGGTGCTGGATCGCCACCGCGTTCGCATTCGCGTCGAGGTCCGGCAGGGCCTGGTACTCCGACACCCAGCAACGGTAGAGCTTGTAGGCCAGCGCAAGCTGGCCGGCCTCGTTGTAGACCTCGAGGATCAGGTCCTTGCGGAAGTCCTTGAGCGATACCTCGGCGCCCAGCCCTGCGCCGTAGTTCCATATCTTGTTCGCCCACTTCTCGAACTCGAGGTCATGGGTGACGCCGCGCTCGATGGTGATGGCGTCGTACTCGGTGCGCCCCGGCGACTTGCGGCTGCTGCTGGGGTCGCCGCCCTCGCGGTGCTTCACGACTTCGGTGGTGCGCTTGAGGCCCGATACCTTGCTGACGCCCGCCACATAGCGGCCGTCCCATTTCACCCTGAACTTGAAGTTCTTGTAGGGATCGAAGCGCTGCGCGTTCACGCTGAACTGAGCCATGACGTTGTCCTCAGGTCTGGATCTGGCCGGCCATCTGCTGCAGCTGGATGACCACGAATTCGGCGGGCTTCAGCGGCGCGAACCCGACCACGATGTTCACGATGCCCAGGTTGATGTCGTTCTGCGTGGTGGTTTCCCCATCGCATTTCACGAAATACGCGTCCTGCGGGGTTTTGCCCTGGAACGCCCCCTGCCGGAACAGGTTGTGCATGAACGCACCCACGTTGAGCCGTATCTGCGACCACAACGGCGCGTCGTTGGGCTCGAACACCACCCACTGCGTGCCGCGGAACAGGCTCTCCTCGATGTAGAGCGCCAGGCGCCGCACGGGGATGTACTTGTAGTCATCGGCCAGCAGGTCCGAACCACGCAGCGTGCGCGAGCCCCATACCACCGGCCCGCTGGCCGGGAAGCTGCGCAGGCAGTTCACGCCGATCGGGTTGAGCTGCCCGTTCTCGCCGTCGGTGAGCACCACCGAGAGCCCCTGGATGCCATTGAGCGCCGCATCCAGCCCGGCTGGCGCCTTCCACACCCCGCGCTGGGTATCGGTGCGGGCCATGACGCCGGCGATGATGCCGCAGGGCACGAAGGTGTCGATCTGGCCCTGTCGCGCCGGGTCCGATTCCAGCACGCGTGGGAAGAACACCGCCGCATAGCGTGCCTCCGTGCCATTGAGGCCGAGGTCCGTCAGCGCCTTGTTGTTCTGGTTGGTGATCGCGTTGGCACTGGACCAGGCTGCCGGTGCGTCCACGATGAGCAAGGCGCGACGGTCAGCGCAGAACTTCATGGCCTGCTGGTACACGCCTGGATCGGTATCGCCACCGCGCACGTCGGCCGGAATGCACAGCAGGTTGAACAGATCGACCTTCTTCAGCGCATACATGCCGGTCTTGTTGTCTTCATTGCCCTTGTAGGTGCCCGGCTGAACGCCGGCGCTGTCCGCACCCTTGTTTGCCACGCCTACCGAACTGCCATCCTGGTCCCATACGGTCTTCCCCGTGGGTACGGCGCCATCCGTCGGCGCCGGCGGTGAGTCCGCAGGAAGCGCCATGCTGGCCTGGACGCGGATGAGCGACGAGCCGGCGGCCAGTACGCGATCCACGCGCCGCGGGCTTTCCTTGGTGGTGACGTTGAGGAAGCTCTCCTGCGCGCCACTGACCATGTCGCGCACGGTCAGGTTGAACAGGTCGCTGACCGTCAGCCCAAAAAGCTTCGCCACATCGTCCGACACCTGGTTGTCGATACGCACGCGCAACAGGTTTGCCCAGGTGCCCGCCGAAGCCGCCTCCAGCTTCAGGTTGGTGATGTTGAAGTTCGCCTTGGCCTTGCCGGCATCACCCTCGTACAGGCGCACGATGATCGCCTGCGCCCCGCCGTTGAGATAGAAATCGCGAACGGCGTAACCCATCGGGTACGCGGGATCGAGGGCACCGAAGTTGCGCTCGTAGTCGCCGTAGCTGTTGATCACCACGGGACCATCCGGATCGGCATCGATGGGGCCTTTCGCCGCCCGGCCGATGAAGGCGGTGATCGAGGTCGCTACGCCGGTGATGGTGCGTACGCCACTGGAAATCTCCTCGATATAGACGCCTGGGTAACTCAGTGTGGCTGGCATGGGTGTTTCCTCGGTAAGGGCCGGGTGTGTGGCGGTCAATGCAAGGGCGGCCGGGCGGCACGATTCAGCGCATAGAGCACGGCACCATCGGGAAGGCGGTCACAGCGCAGCTCGCCCCGCTCCACCAGTCCGCCGAGCACGCGCTCGATGCGTTCGCGCCCGGTGTCGACATGCTGCCGGGGGAGCCACCAGCGGACGATGCCGTCGAGCGTGTCGGCGGCATCCGGATGGCGATCCAGATAGGCAAGCACGGCGTGCTCCACTTCAAGCCTCCCCTGTTCATCTTCACTTCGCCGATGACTCATGCCGTGCCTCCACGTGCACGAGGACTGCTGGCAACTCGCGTGCCATCACGAAAGCGCGCCACGTCGCGCTCTGCGCCACCGGGCGGGTCGGAATTGACCCGCTTTGACGGCCGCCTCGGGTCCCGCCGCACCCACGCTCCGCGCATGACGCGCACGCACCCGGGCGCGCGGCGCCTGCGCGCCGCCATCCATCCGCAAGGGGGTTACGGCTGCGTGCGGAAGCGGCGGGTGTCGATGCCGTGCTTCTTCAGCAGCTTGCCGAGCTGCCGCCGCTCGGTGCCCGACAGGCGCGCCGCGGCGGTGACATTGCCCTGAGTGCGCTCCATCAGGCCCAGCAGGTAGCCACGTTCGAATACGCGGATCGCATGGTGACGGGCCGCGTGATAGCCAATGCCGCCCTCTCCGGCCTCGTCCTCGCCTGCAGGCACGGATACGTCATCGACCAGTTCGGCGACGGCCGCGGCCTCGATGACATCGCCATCCGCCTGCATGTACGCCCGCAGCACCACGTTCTCCAGCTCGCGGACGTTGCCTGGCCACGCATGCGCGCAGAGGATGCGAAGGGCAGCCGCGCTCCATTGCTTGGCCGACCCATCGAGGCGTCGCGCCGTCACGTCGAGGAAGTGTTCGGCGAGCAGCGGCACATCGCCGTCGCGGTCGCGCAGCGGCGGCATCCGCACGCTCAGGGCATTCAGGCGGTACTGCAGGTCGCGACGGAAGCGTCCCGCCGCCACCTCCTCGTCAAGGCAACTGTTGGTGGCGGCGATCACCCGCGCATTCGAGACGCGCGCCATGCCGCCACCCACGGGACGGTACTCGTTGTTCTCCAGGAAACGGAGCAGGGTCACCTGCGCCTTGCTCGACAAGGTATCCACCTCATCGAGGAACAGCGTGCCGCCACGCGCGTGGTCGATCAGGCCGGGCTGCGCGCAACGCGCATCGGTGAACGCGCCGCGCTCGTGGCCGAACAGTTCGTTCTCGATGAGGTTGTCCGGCAACGCACCGCAATTGACGGGTACGAAGGGACGCCCGCTCCGTGCGCTGGCGTAATGAATCTCCCGCGCGGCGAGTTCCTTGCCGGTGCCGGTCTCCCCTTCGATCAGCACCTGAATGTCACATTCGGCGTAGCGGCGCAGTTGTTCACACAACCGCAGGAACGCCGATGATTGTCCCAGCATGACAGTCATCGTCCCTTCCCCGTGAGTCCGTCGAGGCATGGGCAAACGAAGCCGCCAGGCTTGGCAATTCGCAACGACCAATGGGTGGGCGGCAACGGGCGCAAATATATGCGAACCCCACCGGCAATCCCATCCGGCCTAAGTGATAGGGGTGCCGATCTGTATAGGCTTTAGGGGAGAGGGTCCACCACCTCGTTTTGCGAACCGGCGCACAAGCGGAAAACCGCTGGAAAACCGCGGACAGGGGCGCTGCCCGCGCCATCACTGAGGTCGCGCGGACCATGCATCAAAGACGCCAATCGAGCGTAATGCCTGCATCCCATCCGGCTCAGCCAGACATGGAAGTCACCCGCTCCTGCGGCAGGCACCCGGTCGTACAGCCGTCCGAAAATAACCGACGTAACCCTTGCGCCCGCGCCTCGAATAATTAGGGACCGACTCGCGATCGGTCGCTCTTGACCGTCCGGTGCGGCAATGCAGGTTGCCGCAGATACCTACGCTCATCTCGAGGAATCACCATGAACAAGTCAATCCATGGCGCAGCGCTGCTGGGCCTGATCGTGGCTGGAACCGCCCATGCCCAGGCCGGGTCCGGCTGGAACGATGGCGACCTCATCGCCACGGCGTCGAACGCATCCAGCAATGAACTGCTTGTCTACAACACCCACGGCGCCCTGGTCGAGCAGTCGAAGACCGGGGGCACTGGCGGCGTCAGCGGCAACGCCGGTGGCATCGCGCAGAACCACGACCTGCTTGCGGTGGTCAATTTCGGTTCGGGCAATGTCTCGATCTTCGCCAAGGGCGGCGATGGCGTGCCGTTGCAGTTGAAGAAGCTGGTCCCTGCGATCACCAATCCGGTCAGCGTCGCGTTCGGCCGCAACCATCTCTACATCCTCACCGCCACCCATATCGAGTCCCATCCGATCGATCGCTACGGCGTGAACGCCATCGCCGATGGCAAGGCACAACTGGTCATCGCCGACGGCTCGGCCGCCCAGGTGGGCGTGCTGCGCTGGCAGCTGGTCATGTCAGAGAAGAGCAACGCCATCGAAACCGTCAACCTCACCGACCAGGGCGCCGTGTCCGGGCCGACCCGACTGGTCGCCCATATCCCCGCCAACGTCAACGCACCCTTCGGCCTCGCAACCCGGGGCAACGACGCGTACGTCACCATTGCACACGCCAACGAGATAAGCCTCGTCCGCAACAACGCGGTGGTGGCGGTCACGGGCTCCGGCACGCAGATGGCACCCTGCTGGGTCGCCCTGGACGGACCCTTCCTGTTCTCCGCCAACTCGCCGAGCCACTCCGTGTCCCGCTATGCGGTCAACGGCCATGACATCGTGCAGGAGGCGGCCGTCGTGGCCTCGTTCACCGGCGCCCCGACCGATATCACCTACCGCGACAGCCTGGCTGCCGTGATCGACGGCACGGGTTCCGCCTCGCACGTTTCCATCTTCGACGTGGACGGCGACGGCAACTTCAACCTCAAGAGCCGCGTCACCCTGAACAGCGGAAGCACCAACGGCGTCGCCATCGTGCGCGGTGATGATGACGACAACGACTGAAGGCCCCACTACGGGCGAATGACCTTGCACTTGGCCTCACGCCAACGCCGCAGCGGCACGCGGGTTGCCTCGCCGCGTGACATGGTCCCACCTCAAAACGAAGACGGGCGTGGTGGAGCACTGCCCACCACGCCCGTCAATTGACGCGCTATCGAAACTTCAAGGCTGCAGGGCGGAAATACGCGTCGCCCAATTACCCAGGGAGCCGCGCGTGCCACCGCATTGGCCAAACGGAGAGGCCGTGTACTGGGCCAGGGTGCACGTCTGCGAGATGTATTCCGAGGCGAGCCAGATCGTATTGCCATCGACCGAAGCTGCACCGTAGTCACCCCAGCGCGGCCTGGAACCATAGGCCGGGATACCCGTAAAGCCGTCCCAGGGACCCACGCCCGCCGCGGCGATATGTACGTCGCCGGCACCCACCTTGGCATCCAGGCTGGCGTAGCCGGCACTTGGATAGTCGTTCGGACCCACCAGGGTGAACGCGATGACGCCGCGCCCGCTTTGCGTCACCGCTGCCGCACCGTAGGTCAGGTTCGCGTCGGGCATGGACAGCGTGCCGTTGGCGAACATGACGCCCGAGTTCGGATTGATGACGAAGTAGCTGATGCCCGAGCCATGGGTCCCGTCGGCCAGCAGCACGTCGGTGTCCAGCGTGCTCCAGAGCTTGCCGTTGGCGAAACTCACCTGCTCCATGCGCGAGTCGTTCACCGCCAGGTCGCGCGGCGTGGCATAGACGTGAGGTGCGAACCCGAGCAAGGCTGCACAGGGGGCAAGGGTAAAGCAGTCGCGCAGTGGCGTGCTGCCCGCCTTCTGGCGAGCCAGGCTGCTCGGCACCGCATATTGCTGTACGGCCAAGGGCGAAACATTCAGGTTCAACGTGCCAGGTGCCGAGGTGATCGCCTGGGTGTTCGATACCGACCACAACCAGATGGTGTTCGACAGGCCCGAATCGTAGAACACGGCGTCCGAACTGAGGAGATATTCGGTGCCACCCTGCGCCCCGGCAAACTGGCCGCCGGACGAGATCGCCGGAATGACCGTGAACGCGGGCGCCGGAACGCTCGGATCACCGCCATTGAACAGCACCACGTTCGCTGTCGCGCCCGAGGCCAACGCCTGTTTGTCGAGGGCGTAGATCTGCGCACCGTAGAACCCATCGGCGAACAGAGCGAACTCGTTCGTGGTCACGAAGAACGCATTCGCGTCGGCGCCGATATGCGGATAGTCGCCCAGGCAGTATCCGCCCGCACAGTTGTGATTCGGCGTTCCCTGCGTGCCGTTGTTCTGTGCCGGCAGGCGATAGATGTTCCATGCGCCCGTGGGGTCGGAAGTCTGGCTGACCGCGATATCCAGATGATTGGTGCCGGCCAGGTTGGACGATGTGCCCACGCGATCGAGCGTCAATGCCACCTGGAACCAGCGTTGCGTGCCTGCATCGTAGTAGCAGGAAGGATCGGTGACTTCAGGCCCCACCGCGCCCGTGGTGCGATTGATCGCCGCCGCGTACCCGTAGAACGTGTTGAGATCCACCGGCCCGACGATCCTGTTGCCGGAGCTGTCGTAGACCGCCCATACGTCATTGACGCTTTCCATGACAAGGCCGTTGCCGCTGCACATCCCCTGATCGGGTGGCTCCACCGAGTACTGGTTGCCACCGTTGGCGAAGCGCTGGTCATGGAAATTGAGACCATTGAAGCCGCCCATGAGCTCGGGGTTCGACTTGGCACGCAGGGCATTCCCCATCCTGTTGCTGCCGGCATGCCCCTTGGATATGCCGCGATTCACACCCGACCACGGCCCGAGATCACCGCCACCGCCCGAATCGGCATCACCCGAAATCATCGCCGCATCCAGTTCGTCACTGGTCAGCGTTGCACCACCAATGACCGTGGTCGTTGGAACCGTGGTGCCTCCTCGTTGGATCTGGAGCGTGGTTGGGGAAGTGGCCATGGCGCTTGCCGCAAACGTCATGGCCGTCACTGCTAGAAGCAGTCGAGTCTTCATATCACTGGTCTCCCGTTCGTTTCGATAGGTGACCGCGCCCCCTAGGAACACAGACATCGGTTGCACCGATGAGCGTCCGCGCAAGTACGCATATTTGACGTATGCGTGCGCGAACCATACGCGCATTCGCAAGATGTCACCATCGGAACTACGGTCTATGGCGACCACGTTTTCCACGCATGGAAACGCTTCATGCCGACACCCACTGGTACGCGACACCGGGCCGCGCCGACGGGGATCGGGGCACGGCAAAACCTGCCTCGCACCTTAGGGTGCAAGGCAGGTTGTCCCCTGCTCCGGGCGGAGCGAGGAATCAGGAGGAAGGCTACTGGCAGCCAGGGAACTTGAAGGAAGCGATACGCGTACTCCAGTTGAATGCGCCGTTCGTCTTGAGGTATTCGTTGGTGTACCAGAAGGTGCAGTCATCCACTGGATCGACCGTCATCGCGCTGTAGTCACCCCAGCGCGACAGGTTGCTGCCGGTCTGCGAACCCAGGCCTTCCAGGATGCTGTTCTCGGCCTGCATCGTGCTCAGTGCATCGGTGGCCAGGCGGCCGGTGTAGCGAATGGCCGGATGCAACGTGCTGCTGGACACGCTGTAGCCCAGCGCCATGTTGCCCTGCTTGTCCATCGCCACCGAACCCATCCAGCGGTAGCTGCTGTCGGGCGCGAACGTTGACTGCTGGTACACCACCGGCGTGGTGCCCGGGCTGCGGATCTCGTACCAGCGCACGCCCGTGTACGGGTTCTGGCGATTCGTGCCCACCTTCACCGAGTGGTTGACCACCAGCGACTCGTGGTCGGTGAAGTTGCGATAGGCCAGGCGGAACATCAGGCGATCGCCCAGCGAATCCAGCTTCTGCTTCACGCCACTCTGCGGTACGCAGGTACCGCCACTGCACGCCGCCGAGAACGACGCGACCGGGATCGTGGTCGGCCCGGTGAGCTTGGTGTTGGCAGTGTTGCTCCAGTCGACGTGGAACTTCCACAGGTTCAGCGAATTCGCACCGAAGTTGAGCATGTAGTTCGGGGAGCCGGCCGGCGGTGCCACACTGCCATCGAGATCGGACGGCAGCACGCCGCCGTAGCTGGTGGACAGCTGGAAACACTGCTGCGTGGCGGCCGCGCCGCTCAGCATCGCATTGCGATCGTAGGCACACAGCTTCGCGCCGGCGAAGGTGTTGCCGTTGAACATGTTGAAGGTCTCGTAATAGGCGTCAGGCCACACGCCCATCTTGGGATAGTCCGGGAAGACGCTGCCGTAGGGGAACGCATAGCGGTAGTAGGCGCCCGTTGCGTCGCTGGTGGCCGATACCGCCACGCACTGGTAGTAAGGCGCGGCGGTCACCGCGAATTGCGAGATCACCCAGCGGCCGGCTGCCTTGTCATAGACCACCGTGGCATCGCCATCGTTGTCGGTTTCGCAAGGTCCGCCAAAACCCGACCACAAGGTATTGGTCTGCACCGGTCCGTACACCACCGCCTTCGTCGCCTTGTCGAACACGGCGAAACCCGAGTTGACGATCTGCACGTACTGCGTGGCGCCAACGGCTCCGTTCGTGTCCGGCGGCGCGCTGTTCACGGTAAACGTGCCTTGCGGGCCACTGAAACCGTTGCCGACGCCGTCGACGCCCGAACCGAGCGTCGGCGCGAAGGTGCCGCTGGGGCTCCCCTGCACCGCGCCGTCTGGCGGATTGCCGGGGCCATCCAGCCAGGGCAGCGGATGCTGCGGATGCATGTTCGGGCCCTTGGAAAAATCGTCGGGCCTGGGCATGGTGCCGCGCAGCGAATGCAGCGTGTCGTGCTGAACGGCCGAGCTCACTTCGGCGTTGCCGTTGTTGTCGGCGTGGGCGCTGAATGCCGCCAGGGCGATGACCGAGCCCAGCGCAGCGCTGAGCCGGCTAATGCGGTGTAGTGCCATGTTCCCCTCCAGAAGATGCGGTGATCTAACCGGTGACCTGGCTGCGCGGCACACACGCGGATCCTGAGCCGTGACGCACAGCCGGGACGCCCCGCCCTTCGCGGCTGGTCGCCGCGCCCCAGGGGGCAAGGTCGTTGGAACGTAGTCGCAATGCCTTTCGAATGCCTTAGCGGACACGTGAAGACTTTGCGAAATCGCACTGGCCGTTTGGGAGGTGCGACCACCATCGCGCGGGAGGTCACTCCTTTGGTCGCGCGCGCAAGCATGCGCCGGTGCCTGCCCATGCAAGCATCCTGTTTCAGGTTCGAAACAGGCGCCGGCGGCAGCGACGGCTATGACAGGTCCAGGCTCACCAGTCGCAGGGCGTACTCGTCCGGATACGGTGCATCCTTGAAGCCCAGCCGGGTGGCCAGCCGTCGCATGCCGGTATTGGTCGACAGGACGCAGCCCTCCATGCGTCGAAGATGGCGCTCGCGGGCAATGCCGATCAGGGTTTCCATCAACTGCCTGGCCAGCCCCAGGCCGCGCCAGTCGTCGGCGACCGTGACGGCGAACTCGCCGGTTTCGCCCGAAGGATCGGTGACGTAGCGCGCGCCACCGATCATGACCTGGTCGGCGTCACGCCCACTCAGCGCAACCAGCGCCACCACATATCCCTGGGGGCTGGGTGCGGCGGGGTGAAGAATCTCGTCGGGCACGGCACGCACCGCGGTGAAGAAGCGTGAATAGCGCGCTTCCTTGCACAGCCTTTCGAAGGCGTCGTCCAGCATGTCCTTGTCTTCGTCTCGTATGGTCCGCACGAATACGGTCCGCCCATCGCGCAAGATCAGGCTCAGCTGGATGCCGTCATTGGCACCGCCGTGTTGCCTTTCGGACATCGCCGCCTCCCAAGAGTCGCAAGGCATACCATCTTCAAGCGTCACGCCGGCCCATGCGTGACTGCCGGGACCGCCACGAACGAGCGAAAACTCAGTCGCCCCGGCCGACTCGCTCCCTGGCGTCCCGCAAGCAGCCCTGGACCTCCGTCGAAGAAAGCAGCGAAAGCAGATCCGGATAGAGCCCGTCCAGCGAATGATGAATCATCAGGTTGTCGAACAAGCCGAAATTCTCGATGAGCATGCCTTCCTGGTCGATCCAGTCTTCCCCTTCGACCGGCTTCTTCGGGCTGACCCGGGTCAGGTAGTGCGAGGCCATCGACGAATAGGCGAAGACCTTCTTCCCTTGCGCAAAGGCATAGCCGATCTCCCACACCGTGCCCACGTCCGCCGACGGGCCCCGGAATGGTTCGAGATTGGCGATGACCAGATCCGCACGATCGATGAGCGCCACGTTCTTCCGGAAGATCCGCAGCGACTGCGCCTCTTCCGGCCAGGCACCAGGCTCACCAACCGGCTCATTGTTGTCCGCGGGGATCAGGGCCTGGACGCCGTGCTGCCTGCACAGTGCGCGCACTTCATCGGCTTTCTCCTGGGCGTTCTGCAGGAACACATCAGGACCAGCCATATAGGCTTTGACGGAATGCATGGAGTCAGGAAAACCGGTAGCCACGGACCAAGGAAGACAGATGCAGGCCACCTTCACGCACCGATGGCCGAGCCTGCGCCCCGCGATGATAGGGGCGCCCGGGTGAAATTCTTCTCGCGGCGCCCTAGGTGCGACCGATCTTTTTCACGCGCGTCGTGGCGGTGCCGATCGTCGCGCGCTGTCGTGTCGCACCACCCTTCTCACTGGGCTTTCCGATCTTCAGTCGCCCCGGGGTGCTGATGGCCACCTCGATGGCGCCCTCGGACACGCGCGAAACCGTGAGCTTCACGCCCAGGGTTTCCGACCTTCGTGACGGCCGGCTGGGTACTTTGAGCATGGGAATCCCTGTCGATGGCGCGAGCAAGCGCCCGAGCATAGGGAGATCCTTCCGTCACGCCTTGATCTGGATCCAGTCGGTTCCATCGGGATCACGCAAGCGCCGTGCGGGCCTGCGCCGGGCACGTCGAAACCTGGACGCAGGCAACGACATGCAACATGCGCCCCGATGCCCGCAACTGACTATCATGGGACCATGCACAACCAAGTCGAATCCCACGCATCCACGCTCGTCGACCAGGTAAGGTCAGCCGGTTTCGCCTTCGTGGAAGGCGACACCATGCGACAAGGCCTCGCCTCGGCGGGTCAGTTGACGGACTGGGCGGCGTTTGCGGACAGCTGGAACCACCTGGGGCCCGATCCGTACCTGGCGGCCAAGGGCCGCTTTCGCCGCAGGCGGCACGCGACATTCTCCGCCACGCCCGATGGCCCGGTGAAGGCCGAACCGCACCAGGCGCACTTCCAGAGCCTGCAGTACAACTCGCTGCAGGGCGACATCCAGCGCTGGTTCGAGCCCATCGACGGATCCATCGTGGGCGGCGACACCTTGCGCACCATCCTGCGCTACTGCCATCGGTTCTTTGGCGAGGTGGCGCCGCCGTCGCATCGCTGGCATATCGAAGTGCATCAGTTCCGCATCGAGGCCACGGCGGATGCCGCCGGTGAGCCCACGCCCGAGGGCAGCCATCGCGACGGCGTGGACTTCGTCCTCGTGCTGCTGGTGAATCGCCAGAACATCGCCAGCGGCACGACGACGATCCACGCACCGGACGGGCGACTGCTCGGCGACTTCACCCTGACCCATTCACTGGACGCCGCACTGATCGACGACCACCGCGTCTACCACGGCGTGACCCCGGTGCGACCGCTCGCCGCGGACGAGCCCGCCTTCCGCGACGTGATGGTGGTGACGTTCAGGGCCGCGGCGGCCTAGACCGCCCGTCGCCCTCAGTGCGCCGGCAGGTAGGCGCGCAACGGCACCTGGAAGATCCTGCCGTGCGCCTCGGCTCCGGTGCCGTCCTTCGCTTCCACATAGAGCGTCTCGAGGTCGGGACTGAACCGCGACTCGATACCCTCCAGGTGCGGGTCCAGCGCTAGCGGCTCGGTCCACTGGCCTTCGCGCCTGAAGGCCACGAACACCAGCGACTGCCCCTTCGTGGCGGGATCGCGATTGGCCGAGAAGACGAGGAAGGATTCGTCGGGCGCCACGGCCACGTCGTAGCCCGGGTGGGTTCCGTCGCTGATCGACAGCGCGACGGGCGCCTCGAAGCCACGCCCCTTGGCCTGCGCGCGATAGACGTGGCTCTTCTTCGTCACCGGATCCGGCTGGTTGAAGTAAAGGCTGCCGTCCGCGGCGATGGCGGGCGAATAGACGGCCGGATTGCTGTTGATGATGTCGGGTAGGCGCACGGGTTCGCCCCAGCCGTCGCCCCGGCGGTCGACGCGCCAGATATTGCCGCCCTTGTCTGGCTGCGACTGCCCGCCGAACCAGCCGGTGAGCGGCTCGCCGCCCGGCTCGGCGGGACGGTTGGAGACGAACACCAGGTAGGAACCATCCGGCGCCATGGCGGGCTCGATGTCGCGCCAGCGTCCCGAGAACGGAGCCACCCGCGGCTGGGACCAGACACCATCGTGCAGCGTGGACATCATGATCGTGATGGCGCCGTCCCGGTGGGTGAAGAACACGGTGCGGCCATCCGGCGTGAAGGCAGGCGCGGAATCATCGCCAGCCGGCCAGGCGGCCTCCGGCTCGAACAGCCTCGCCGTTGGCGCCGCCACGGTGGCCGCCGCCGGCTGCCCAGCCATCGCGAGTGCAGGCCATGCACCGGGAACCAGCAAGGCGCAGGCGAGTGGAATCCTGCTCAGATAAGTCAGACGCAAGCGGCAACGTGGCATGGGAGTGCTGCCCTCGATCAGCGTGGAAGGGAGTGCGAGCCAACCGGGTTCGCATCGACGACCTACGCTGGGCGAGGCTGTCCGCTCGCGCAACAACGTGATGACGAAGGGCTGGTGCGACGTGACCAGCGGTAGCAACGGCGCTACCGGCGGTTTCCCGCAGCCGCGAAGGAAACGTCCTGTCGATCACCGCGCCCTGCCCCAGGACCCGCTCACCCCTCGCCCGCCTTCGGAGCCTTGATCTCCACCGCGAGGATATGGAGATCACTGTCCCCGACGTTCTCCACGCAGTGGGGGCCGATGGGCCCGACCCACATCGCGGATCCGACGACCGGCCTGGTCGCCAGGGTTCGCGAATCGAACAGCACACGGCCCTCGGCATCGAAGCGCACAAAGTCGCTCCAGCCCAGCACATACAAGGCCGCGGGCCACTCGTGGCCGTGCACGGGCGTGCGCTCGCCCGGCTTCACCCGGGTATCCAGCACGCGAACCGCGCCGTTCTCGAGCAGCAGGAAGTGGTGGTCCGGCGCCCGCGACATGGCGTCGAACGCATCCGTCGCCGGGTACAACGATTCGATATCGCCCGCCATGCTTGCCACCTCCCGTTGCACTGATTGACGCGTCCACTACGCGGATCGGAGAGACCGGAAGCCGGGCTCATGTCCGGGCAGGTGCGCCAACGATACGCCGGTATCCCATGGCGGCGCAGCCCAACGATCCAGGCGCGGATCGAAGCGTCCACCCGGAAACCCTGGCGGATGCTTCATCACTGCTGCACTGGAAACGGACGACGAGTCAGAGGTTCGCGGAAGCCGCCTCACCATCGACGTCATCCAGCGCCAGCAGCGTTCCCTGCATGCGATGGAAGCTCAGGTCCGCCGCAGTGAAATAGGCCTGCGAGCGACCGCCGGCGAAGTCATCGATATGCACCACGGTGGCACCATTGGCTTCCTGCCAGGAAATGACGTAGACCCCCTCGCCCAGCTCCCGCCACTCGCAGGGAGACTCGCCACTGGCGCCGGCATAGGGGCCGGCGACGATGGCGTAGCGAACCGATCGTCCGTCGGGCGCGTAACAGTTGTGCGCGGCCAGACCGTCGTAGTCGACGCGGAAGCTGCGCCCGGCGAACAGCGGCAAGGACCCGTCGACGGATTCGCTCATGGATATCAACTCGTTCATGTGGCTTGCTCCTCTACCGATTCAGGCGGCGGCCGCGGCGATTGCCGGGTAGTCCGTGTAGCCATGGACGCCGCCACCGAACAGCGTGCTGCGATCGTGCGCGTTCAGCGGCGCACCGACGCGCAGCCGCTCCGGCAGGTCCGGGTTGGCCACGAACGGACGGCCAAACGCGATAAGGTCGGCCCAGCCCTCGTCCAACGCCGCACGAGCGCGCTCGGCGGTGTACTTGCCGGCGTAGATCATCGTGCCCGGGAAGGCCGCGCGCAGCCGCTGCTTGAACTCCACCGGCATGTGCGGGGCATCGTCCCAGTCGGCCTCGGCGATATGGATGTAGGCGACGCCGATCTCGCCGAGCAGCTTCGCCGCCGCCAGATAGGTGGTTTCCGGATCCGCATCGGCACAGCCGTTGAGCGTGGTCAGTGGCGCCAGGCGAACCCCCACGCGCGACTTGTCGCCCGTCCCTTCGACCAGCGCCCGCACCACCTCGTCCAGGAAGCGAAGGCGATTTTCCAGGGAGCCGCCATAGGCATCGGTACGATCGTTGGCGTTGGAATCGATGAACTGGTTCACCAGGTAGCCGTTCGCCGCGTGCAGCTCCACGCCGTCGAAACCGGCTTCCATGGCGTTGCGTGCCGCCTGGCGATAGTCGTCCACGACACCGTGGATTTCCTGCTCCGTCAGTGCGCGCGGCGTGGAGGCCTGCACGAATCCGGGCGTGCCGTTGCTCTCGGCAACGAAGACGTTGACGCCCTCGGCCGGCATCGCCGACGAGGACACCGGCGCCTGGCCACCGAGCAGGCTCGTGTGGCTCAGCCGGCCGACGTGCCAGAGCTGGGCGAAGATGCGTCCGCCGGCCGCATGCACGGCCTCGGTCACCTTGCGCCAGCCGGCCACCTGCGCCGGCGTGTGAATCCCCGGCGTCCACGCATAGCCCTTGCCCAGCGGGGAAATCCAGGTGCCTTCGCTAATGATCAGGCCGGCACTGGCTCGCTGCGCGTAATAACCGGCCATCAGTTCGTTCGGCACGTCGCCGGGCTGGCTGGCGCGGGAGCGCGTCATCGGCGGCATCACGATGCGGTTGGGCAGCGCCAGGGCGCCAAGGGCATGGGTGCGAAACAGCGGATCTGACGATTCAGACATGACAATCTCCGGGACCGGCACCATCGTGCCGGTCGATCTGCAAGAAGAGGAAAGCGGTGCGTGCCGGTCGGCTCAGTCCCAGGCGGGCGCAAGACCGGCGGGATTGACCTCACGCCCGTTGCGTTCCAACGCGGCGATCTTGGCCATGTCGTCGGCATCGAGGTGCAGGTCACGTGCCAGCAGGTTGCTGGCCAGGTTCTCGCGCTTCGTGGAAGACGGAATCACCGCGTAACCCAGTTGCAGTGCCCACGCCAAGGCCACCTGGGCAGGCGTTGCACGGTGCTTGTCCGCAATCTGCTGCAGCACCGGCTCCTTGAGCACCTTGCCGTAGGCCAGGGTCATGTAGGAGGTGACCGCGATGCCCTGCTCCTGCAGGTACGCGGTGAGCTTGCGGTTCTGCAGATAGGGGCTCAGCTCGATCTGGTTGGTGGCGATCTCGCCCTTCCCCACCGCCGCAATGGCCTGGCGCGTCAGCTCGATATTGAAGTTCGAGATGCCGATCTGCCGGGTCAGCCCCAGGGCCTTGGCCTCGGCCAGCGCGGTCATGTACTCGGGCAGCTCGACGCCATTGCCGGGTGCCGGCCAATGGATCAGGGTGAGATCGACATAGGGCATGCGCAGCTGCTCGAGGCTGTTGCGCAGGCTGGCGACCAGCTTGTCCTTCGCGTAGTTCTCGGTCCAGATCTTGGTGGTGACGAACAGCTCGTCGCGCGGAACGCCGCTTTCGGCGATGGCCTGCCCGACATCGGCCTCGTTGCCATAGATCTGCGCCGTGTCGACGGCGCGATAGCCGAGTTCCAGCGCGGTGCGCACCGAGTCGATGACCGTCTGGCCGGTGAGGCGGAAGGTGCCGACGCCAAAGGATGGAATGCTCATGGAATGACTCTCTGAAATGGTGAAGGAATGGATGGACATGGGGTGATCAGGCCTGGGCAAGACAGGCCGGTGCGGCGCGCTGGTCGAGGCGGCCGGCCAGCACGGTCAGGCCGAACGCGCCCAGCGTCACCAGCGCCGCGATCCATGGCGTATGCGCCAGGCCGAGATGACTCACCACCTGCGCGCCGGCCCAGGAGCCGCCGGCCACGCCGAGATTGAAGGCCGAGATGTTGAAACCGGCGGCGACATCGGTGGCTTCGGGCGCCACGACTTCGGCCTGGCGCACCACATACACCTGCAGGGCGGGCACATTGCCGAACGCCACCGCGCCCCAGGCCAGCACCGTCAGCACCACCAGCGGCTTGCTCGGCGCGGTGAAGGTCAGCACCAGCAGCACGGTAGCCAGCAAGCCGAAGATGATCTTGAGCGCGCTCACCGGCCCGCGATGGTCGGCCAGGCGGCCGCCCCAGACATTGCCGATCGCCACCGACACGCCATAGGCCAGCAGCACCACGCCCACCATGTCCGGCGTGAAGCCCGCCATCTGTTCCAGGATGGGTGCGAGGAAGGTGAACGCAATCAACGAGCCGCCGTAACCCACCGCCGTCATCGCGTAGACCAGCAACAGGCGCGGCTGCAGCAATACGCGCAACTGGCGACGCAGGGGCGCCGGGGCGGCGTGCGGGATATGGTTCGGCACCAACGCCAGCGCACCGGCCAGGGCGATCACGCCAAAGGCAGCGACGACCAGGAAGGTCACGCGCCACCCGAAGTGCTGGCCAATGAACGTGCCCAGCGGGATACCGGTCACGAACGCCACCGTCATGCCACTGAACATCGTGGCGATGGCACGGGCGGCCTTCTCGCGCGATACGAGGTTGGTGGCGACAATGGAGCCCACGGAGAAGAACACGCCGTGCGCCAGGCCAGTCAGCAGGCGCGCCAAGACCAGCGTGCCGTAGTCCGGCGCCATCCAGGCGACCACGTTGCCGACGGTGAACAAGGCCATCAGCCCGACCAGCAGCGGCTTGCGCGGTACGCGCCCGGTCAGGGCGGACAGGATGGGCGCGCCGATTGCCACGCCCAGGGCATACAGGCTGACCAGCAGGCCCGCCGAAGGAAGGCCGACGCCGAGATCGCCGGCAATGGTGGGAATCAGCCCCACGATGACGAACTCGGTGGTACCGATGGCGAAGGCCGCCAGGGTCAGGGCAAACAGTGCAAGAGGCATGACTGCAATCCAGGAGTAAATCAATGGAGCGCAGTCTGATCGCTTTACATTTGCCAATTAAGCCATGTATAAGCGAAATACTCTTGATTTCAGATCAACAATGAAAACGACACTCGACGAACTCCAGGCGTTCGTGGCCGTCGTGGACACGGGATCGATCACGGCAGCCTCCGAGCAGCTCGAGCTGACCATCTCGGCAACCAGCCGCACCCTGGGCCGGCTGGAAGAAAAGCTGCAGACCACCCTGCTCAGGCGCACGACGCGGCGGCTGGAGCTGACCGAAGAAGGCGCAGCCTTCCTGCAGCACGCCCGCGCCATTCTGGCCTCGGTGGACGAGGCCGAGGAACAGATGGCCGCGAGGCAGCTGCGCCCGGTCGGGCGCCTGCGCGTCGATGCCGCCACGCCTTTCATGCTGCACGTGATCGTGCCCCGCATCGCCGGTTTCCGAGCCCGCTTCCCCGAGGTCCAGCTGGAGCTCAATTCGAACGAGGGCATCATCGACCTGATCGAGAAGCGCACCGACGTGGCGTTCCGCATCGGCGCCCTGAAGGACTCCACCCTGCACGCCCGCCCGATCGGGACCAGCCGCGTACGCATCCTCGCCAGCCCGGACTACCTCAAGCTACGCGGCACCCCGACCCGGCCCGCCCAGCTCGGCCAGCACGACCTGATCGGCTTCACCCAGCCCGACACCCTCAACGACTGGCCGCTGCGTGACGCCGACGGCAATACCGTCCACATCACCCCGGCCATCGCCTCGTCCAGCGGCGAAACGCTCAGGCAGATGGCCCTCGCCGGACTGGGCATCGTCTGCCTGTCGGATTTCATGACGCGCGAGGATCGCCAGTCGGGCCGGCTGGTCCCGCTGTTCCCGCGCCAGACACTGGACGTGCGCCAGTCCATCAACGCGGTGTACTACCGCAACACCACGCTCGCCTCGCGCATCACCTGCTTCGTCGACCACATCGTCGAGGCCTTGGGAAAGCAGCCTTTCGAGGATTGAGCGTCCCCGTCGACGGGGGCTGATTCAGGCAATACGTGGACCGGTATAGCCCGGGCCGAATGGCCACCATCTGCGCCAACAATGCGCGGCCAGCGCCATGAAACAGGATGAGAGGCGCCCGGCCAGCGCGGATTGAAAGGAGACATAGCCTATGGTGGCGAACGAGCGCAGCCACTCCTTGCCATGTTTCGCTCAGCGCGCCCGCAAGAGTTCGGATCCATCTCACTATCAACCACCTGTCGGGCCACATGGAGAGCATCCTCAAGCGAGTCGAAGCGATGCATCTTCTCCACCCGGTCGTTACGCATAAACTCGGTTTTGCCAGGTCCGCTTTTGGGGCGGAAGCGGACGTCCCTCTTCTGCCAAGGAGCCATCGCATCCGCATCCGTTTACTCGATGGGCGTCCCTTGGCTCACCGCCCGGCTCTGGACACGCTTTATTCACGAGCACCGGCGGTTAGATGCCGACAGTCGAAACAGGCCGCAGAGATGCGCCTGAATTCCCGCCACTCCGACCGGCTTGCTTATGGGCTCCCCACACTTGATCCGGCGTGACATCGGCCCGTTTGCCCTGATGCTTACCGGCCTGGGTTCGATCATTGGATCCGGTTGGCTGTTCAGCGCCTGGCGTGCGGCCGGCCTGGCAGGCCCTGGCGCCATCTGGGCCTGGGTACTGGGCGCCGCAATCATCATGACCATCGCCATTACCTTCGCCGAACTTGGCGCCATGTTCCCAGAGTCGGGTGGCATGGCGCGCTACAGCCACTATTCGCATGGCCTTCTGGTCGGTTTCATCAGCGCGTGGGCGAACTGGATCCACATGGTGGCGACCATCCCCATGGAGGCCGAAGCCTCCGTGCAGTACATGGCATCGTGGCCGTGGCATTGGACACATGATCTCTATAAGCACATGCGCGACGGCCATGGTGAGCTGACCGTGCCCGGCCTCGCCATTGCAGCCGTACTGGTGATCATCTACTTCCTTCTCAACTTCTGGAGCGTGAAGTTGTTTGCCCGCTCCAACACTGCCATCACGGTGTTCAAGCTGGCTGTGCCAGTCGCCACGGCTATTGCACTGATCGCCAGCGGGTTCCACGCCGAGAACTTTTCAGTGGGCGTGCATGGCAATGCGCATGTCACCGATTTCGCCGCCGTGCTCACCGCCGTGGCCACGGCCGGCATCGTCCTTAGCTACAACGGATTCCAGAGCCCGGTGATCCTGGCCGGCGAGGCGCGCCGTCCGGGCAAGAGCATTCCATTTGCGGTGATCGGATCGATCGTGCTCGCCGCCATCATTTACATCGTCCTGCAGGTGGCGTACATCGGCGCGGTACCGACGCACATGCTGGCCAAGGCCGGCTGGCATGGCATCGATTTCCGCTCACCGTTCGCCGAGCTCGCCCTCATCGTCAACCTGCATTGGCTGGCGATGCTGCTTTACGCCGATGCCTTCGTCAGCCCGAGTGGCACCGGCATCACCTACACCGCCACCACGGCGCGCATGATCTACGGCATGGAGCGCAACGGCACCATGCCCAAGCGGCTGGGCAAGCTGCATCCGACATGGGGAGTACCGCGACCCGCGATGTGGTTCAACCTCATCGTGTCCTATCTGTTCCTGCTGTTCTTCCGCGGCTGGGGCGCGCTGGCGGCGGTGATCTCGGTGGCCTCGATCATCTCGTATCTCACAGGCCCGGTGAGCGCGGCGGCCCTGCGCCGCACCGCGCCCAATTTGTACCGTCCACTACGCATCAGCGGCTTGCCGATACTTGCAGGCATTGCCTTCATCTTCGCCACGGAACTGCTGTACTGGGCAAAATGGCCACTCACCGGCGAAATCATCCTGCTGATGGTCGTAGCCCTGCCCGTGTACCTGTACTACCAATTCAAGGCAGGCTGGATGGACTTCGGACGCCAGTTGCAGGGCGCATGGTGGTTGATCGTGTACTTACCAACACTTGCCCTTTTATCATGGCTCGGCAGTACCAATTTCGGTGGCCAAGGCTATCTTGGCTATGGTGCCGACCTGATCATCGTTGCGCTGATAGGCCTGGTGTTCTACGTCTGGGGCGTTGCGTCCGGCTGGCGTACGCCATCATTGGAAGAAAACGCAGCGAATACGACTCGAAACTCTTCTGGAAATGAAAGGTGTAGCACCAGCTCACCCCCACCCCGCTAGAAAATCCGAAGAGAATTTGTTCGCACTTGTAGCCGGCCCGCGCGTCAAGAGCATAGCTGGCGATCTGGGGCGCGCAAAAAAATGCAGCAGCCACCATTAGTCCAAGCACAGCGGCGATAGCAACTAGGAAGATTGGCTTCAAGCCCCCTTGTCTCAACCGTTATTGCTCATCCTATTGCGGCCACTGACGACATCCCTGGAGTCGAAATAGTTCCGCTTTGGGTTGCGACTTCAGCCGGTCAGGCCCGTCCGCGGCCTACAGGCAGGTGACTGCCGACGCACACTATGCGGACGTGCCTCAAGCTTTCGGAACCTTCACGTACCCCGCTATGTCGGAAAGTCGCATTTGTGCGAGGCAGCGGAATAGCGCCTCTTCTGCCGAACCCAGTGCATCGTCGAGGAAACGGTTGACTGCGGACTCCACCGGACAGTTCGGGTTGTCATCCGCTGTACCGATCGCGAATGCACTCTTATGCGCTATAGCAGCATATATGTCACCCACGGTGAGCTCGCCCAGGTCACGAGAGAGAACCCAACCGCCACCGGGCCCGACGATCGACTCTACATAACCGGCTTCACGCAGGACGGCCATCGTGCGTCGAACCAGCGATGGCTGAGTGTGCAACATTTGCGCGAGCGTATCGGACGTGGTCGTGCCGCCACGCAGATGCATGTGAATGAGTACGTGAAGAAGCCGCGCCAGCCGTGTGTCTCGTTGCATGTTTTTCAAAACAAGCTATTCGTGACATTTGATGTTACTCTTTTTGCCTGGCGTTAGGGAATCATCGGAGCGCAATCGTGTGCACATTCACCCAGTCCTTCATCGAAACCAATGGCGTTCGGCTGAGCGTCGCCGCCCAAGGAGCGGGGCCACTGGTTCTGCTTCTTCATGGGTTTCCTGAGACGTCGTACGCGTGGCGACATCAACTGGCGGGCTTGTCTAAGGCAGGATTTCGCGCCATCGCACCGGATCTACGTGGATTTGGACTCAGCGATCGCCCGATTGAGCCAGGGCAGTACACGACACTCGACATCATCGGTGACCTCGTAGGGATCATGGAGGCACTCGGAGAGCAACACGCCGTCGTAGTGGGAAATGACTGGGGCGCAACTATTGCGTGGCAGGCCGCGCAGCTGCGCCCCGACCGCTTTCGCGCTCTCGTGGCGCTCGGGGTTCCCATGATGGGCCGAGCTCCGATAGCGCCGAGCCAACTCTTTCCGCTGACCGAGCAAGCATGGTTTTACACGCATTATTTTTCTCAGCCGGGGCAAGCCGAGAGCGAATTCGAGCTCAACGTTGCGGCTACGTTGCGCAAGTTATATTTCTGGGCATCAGGGGACGCCGGCCTGCGCGACGACAAAACTCCCAACCCCTTCGGAGTCGTTGCGCGACACGCAGGACTCCTCAGCGCTTTGCCGGAACCTGAGTCGCTACCCACCTGGCTCGATGAAACTGACTTTGACACTCTTGTGAGGGCCTTCGAGGCGTCGGGGTTTCGCGGCGGGCTGAACTATTACCGCAATCTCGACCGTAACTGGGAACTGCAGGCAGCCTTCAATGGGCTACCTGTCCAAACGCCCGCCCTTTATCTAGTCGGGGAGCATGACACCGGGCTAGCGATTCCTGGCATGCACGAAATTATCGGCGCCATGCCGAAGCTTGTGCCCAACCTGCGAGATTCTCAAATCATTCCGCGGGCGGGCCACTGGCTGCAACAAGAGGCCCCGGACCACGTGAACAACGCCGTGATCGCGTTTTTGCGCAGCCTGTAGGAGCCCCCTTCATGGGCCGATTCCTCCTTTGATTCCTTCGATGGTGTCCGCTTCGGATCGGATCAGCATGAGTACCTAAGGCGCGATGAGGATGCCGCCCCATAGGGGCGGCAGTGCGTGCCTTTGGAGATGGAAAACCCGGGTGTCGCTATCACTCAGACGCTCAGTGCCCTCCCGGATCAAGCGTTCCTAACCAGGCGACCAGGCTGAGAACGAAGACGGACACAATCGTTTCAACATAGAGACTGCGCACCAACGCCGACCGCGCACTTGCAACGGCGTCAGCACTTCTCGCCTTCTTCAGAGCGGGGGCAAGACGAAAGCGATTGGCGCTCGCCAATGCCAGCATGAATGCGAATAAGCCAAGTTTTGCCATCAACAGGCGACCGTACAGACTCTCGACCAACCCCGAAAACGTCCACCCTGCGATCAGGATGTAGTTGATTGTGCCGCTGATGATTAACACCACCACGATCAGCGTGCCCATTCGAGCAAATCCGATCGCGGCGTCGGCCAAAAGGCTTACGGCCGCTCTATCGGCGTGATGCGATACGGCTCTGGCAATAAGCGTGAGAGCCACCAGGGCACCGATCCAAGCCCCCGCCGCCAATAGGTGAGCAATATCAGTAGCCAGATGAAGCCACCTCACCACGCCTTCGCTCATGGCGCCGTGACCGGCCCATGCAAGCGTTGTCAACGCGATGGCGCAAAGAATGGAAAGCGTGACTGCTCGCGCGCGTGCAGCAACGCCCGAGCTCGCCATGAGCCACAACGAAATGACAAGAAGTATGAGGCGAATAGACCACGTCACACCCACGGTGGTCTGGGTAAGCAGTGTTAAGGTCACCCTCCAAACGAGACCCGGATGGCCCGCCCCGCTCATGGCTTCAGCCATCGCCCAGAAAGTAACCACTGACCCCAAGAGGCTCACCGCCGTTGCAGCACCTGCGACTCGCATGATTCTGCAAGCGACGGGCGCAACGAGCGGACCGCTGCCCATGGCTTGCAGGACGAAGGTCGGCAAGCCAAAGGCGAGCGTGAGGCTCAGATAGAGTGCGAGCCGGCTGACTACCAACAGGCTATCGAACATCGGCTGGTCACTTCACACGAAAGCTGAAGGAGCCTTTGACGGCGTGCGTATCGTCGGATACCACGTGCCAGTCCACGCTGTACGTCCCGGGGGAGAGCGGTTGGGTTGGGGTAATCACCAGCGATTTGCCATCCGCTGAAGCCGTGGTCTTTGCTTCAATCTTCATCGGTCCCATTGTCATGCCGGGCATCTCTGTCATGGTTAGATCCGCACCTGAAAGCTGCGTCATCAGAACCTCCGAGAACGACACCTCGACGGTCGTCGGTGCGCTTACCTCGGCGTGATCTGCCGGTCTGGCAGCAATTAGTTTTGGGTGAGCAAATGCAAAACCACTGATTAGAAAGGCCATCGTTGCGATGAGACCAAGGGAGAAGGAACGGAAGTGCGACATGGCTTACTCCTTGCGTGATAGATCGAACTCGGAAGGGACTTTTTGCATGATGTTTTGACGTGGAGCGCTGAAGCCCCAAGAGTGGCTGCCGCCCCAATCCACGGATCAATGGCTAGAATGTGCTGTGAGTTGCACGATCGGCGCCAATGTTCTGGACGCAGCGACTTGATCGGGAGGCACATTGCGCCAAACCCGCAAGCATCACGTGGATATGCGAAGCGTCTCTTCGCAATAAAGAGGACGGCAATTAAGCAGTCGGAGGGCGCAACGGCGATCCGGCATCCGCCACTGGCGTTCTTGCGACGCCCCATGGCAAGTGCTCCGACAAAAGCGGAAGTGCCGTCCATGCAAGAGCACCGGGTGACATCAGTGCACCACAGCAAGAAGACGAGCAGCCATGGGCATGACAGGCCCGATTGTCATGATCCCCACCCCGTCCGCAGCACAAACGGCCCGACATAATGTTGGGCATCAAGTGCTGGCTGAGAGCACGAGCATCCTGGCTTCTCGTGGCGTGCATTGTCGCGGCAATACCAGGCGCGCTTTTGGCGTGCGCGGGGGCACCCAAAGATGCACCGAGGGACAGGGTGATAAAAAGGCACAGCCATGCGAAGCACACGTTGGCCCAAGGCCGAGATGTTCTGATTGCATGGCGAGTGACGAGGGTCATTGAATTACTTTATCCCCGACTTCGTCAGTTGCTCAACTCTGGACCCGCCTCCAATCCGAACGAGCAGGAAAAGGTTTCGTAATGGATAGAACGCTCGCCGCCAACTTCTCGAGGCTGAATCTTGCAGGCGAAACGCATATCCGCCGGGCGAACACGCATTGCGGCGAATCGCCCGGGCCAGACCGCTTGACTGGACCATACTCCAGGTGCGTTATCATCCATGGCGATGCGCACCCGCTACCACCTCACTCGCCGTCGCCAAGCCCTTCTGGCCGGGGTAGTGATGTTTTGCCTGATGTTCCAGCAGCTGGCCATGGCGGCTTACGTGTGTACGCTGCCGGCAAAGCCTGTCGTAGCAGGCATGATGGAGCACTGCGCTGGAATGGGCATGGATTCGGGCGCCAAAGCACCCGCGCACGCCAGTCCAGATCCACGTTGCGATGAGCACTGTGCGGACCATGTGACGTCCACACCGGACGCACGCGTACCAATGGTCCCGCCGCTCATGCTCCCGCCGGCATCCCCGGCACAGCTAGGCACCATTGCGCACGCACCCGATCAGGCGGCACTGCCGGATTCGACGCTCTTTCCTCCTGATCCGCCCCCAACACTGCGGTTCTGCTCCCTGTTGATTTAGCCACCGATCGCTAAGCCGTTTGTCGGCCGTGCGTGCACGGCTGTTCACGCCTTGTGATCGGAGCTCATCATGTTTGTCCAACGTATACGCGTACGCGCCGGGTCGGCGCGGCGCCGGCGCTGGCTGCCGTCCGCAGTCGCGCTGCTGTTTTCCGTTTCCGCGTGGGCGGATAACGGCACTCCATTGACCCTCGACGCTGCCACGCGGCGGGTGATCGAGCACACCCCGTTGCTGGATGCGCGACGTGCGCGATCCGATTCAGCGCGCGAGGAAGCGGCCCGCGCTGGTGCGCTGCCGGATCCTCAGCTCACCGTTGGCATCGACAACCTGGCGGTCCAGGGGCCCGGCGCCTTCACCGCGGGCGGCGATGACATGACCATGCGCACCGTGGGCGTCACGCAAGTATTGCCTTCGTCCAGCAAGCGGCAAGCTCAGCGTGCAATGGGACTGGCCAACGCCGATCTGGCGGCTTCGTCGGAAGTCGCCACTGACCTGTCGATTCGGCAGCAGGTGGCCGTCGCGTGGGTTACCGCATGGGGGGCGCATCACGAGCGCCTGACACTAGAGGCCCTGAGGCAATCCTGGGCACAGGATGTCGCCGTGGCACAAGCCCGCTTGCGTGGTGGTTCCGGGAGCGCATCCGATGTGCTTGCTGCGCGCATGGAGGCTCTCGACCTGGAGAACCGTATCGATGAGTCGGTATCTCGCGAGGCACAGGCACGAGCCGCACTGGCGCGCTGGCTTGGCTCCCCCGTCGATCAGCCGCTGGCCGACCCGCCGGATTTCGGGGTACTGCCGCACGATGAACCAGCGCTTCTCGCCAGCATCGACCATCAAGGCCCCTTGCTGGGTTGGGACGCTCGCGAGCGCTCCGCAGAAGCGGCACTCGATGAAGCACGCGCGGAGAAGCATCCGGAGTGGTCCGTTGGCATGAGCTACGGATCGCGCGTACGCGGTCTCTCCGACCTAGTGACCCTGCAAGTGGGCGTAAGTCTGCCGCTGTTCACACGCAATCGTCAGGACCGTGGCATAGCCGCGCGTGCCGCGGACCTCGATGCGGTCCACGCCGAACACGACGATGCGCGACGCGAGCAGAGCCAGGGCATTCGCGCGGCGTGGGCACGCTGGGAATCGCTGGGCAAGCAGGTGCACCGCCACAGCGACGTTTTGCTGCCGCTGGCCGGCGATCGCTCCGCACTGGCGCTCGCTGCTTATCGCGGTGGCGCCGATATACAGCCGCTGTTACAAGCGCGCCGTGACGAAATCAATCACCACTCTGATTACGCCCGCATGTTGGCCGACTACGGTCAGGCCTGGGCGGCATTGGCCTATGTGCTGCCGGAAGGAGCCACACCATGAAGCGCGCCACGACCATCGCACTCACTGCCGCCGCATTGTCGCTCACGGCGGCCACGGCCTACTGGCTGGGACACCGCGCGGCAACGTCACCCACGGGCAACGACGCAGCCACGGTGGCTGGCAAACGTTCAACGGTAAAGACCCTGTACTGGTACGACCCCATGGTGCCCGACCAGCACTTCGACAAACCCGGCCTGTCACCCATGGGCATGCAGATGGTGCCCAAATATGCCGACGACGATGCATCAGCAAAGGATACGGTGCGGATCGAATCCGCAACGCTGCAGAACCTTGGCGTGCGCACCACCCTTGTCCAACACCGCGTTCTGGAGGGCGAGATACAAGCGCCAGGAACCGTCACCTGGGATCTTCGCAAGGCCGTCATCGTGAGCGCGCGTGTCGATGCGGTGATCCAACGACTCGATGTACGGGCACCGTACACGACGGTAAAAGCGGGCGAGCCGCTGGCCGACCTGCTCGCTCCGGAGTGGAACAGCGCACTCGCCGAGGCCGATGCACTACGTCACGTGCATTCCGCCGATGCGAAGTCCCTGCAAGCGGCGGCTCAGCAGCGACTTCGCGTGCTGGGCCTGTCGTCTGCCGATGCGCGCTCTTCATCGTCGAACGGACAACCCGGGATCACCCTGCATGCCCCTGTGGGCGGGGTCATCACAACGCTCGACGTGCGCGAGGGACAGCGCGTCAGCGCCGGACAAACCCTGATGACCATCAATCGCCTCGACACGGTCTGGGTGGAGGCGGCGCTGCCACAAGCGCTAGCCGGGCGGGTGAGCTCCGGCACACCTGTCAGCATCAGTACGGATGCGCAACCGGGACGGCGCTTCGCCGGGCAGGTCGAATCCCTGTTGCCCGACGTCGACACCGCCACGCGCACCCAGCGTGCGCGCATCGTGCTGCCCAACGCCGACGGTGCACTCAGTCCCGGCATGTTCGCGCGGATTGATCTCACGCCGGCCCCGGGCCAGTCCGTACTCGCGGTTCCCGACGAAGCGCTGATCACCGTGGGCGATCGTACTCGCGTCATCGTTGCCGAGGGCGAAGGTCGTTTTCGCCCCGCCTTGGTGCGAACCGGACGCTCCGCCCAGGGATACACGGAGATCACGCAAGGACTGCAGGCCAATCAACGCGTCGTCACCTCCGGGCAGTTCCTGATCGATTCGGAAGCGAGCTTGTCCGGCGCGTTGGAACGACTGGGCGACGCTGAAGCCACGCCGACCAAACCGGCGAGCGCCCCCATGGACGCCATGCCTATGGGAGGCAAGTGATGATCAGCCGACTTATTCGCGCGGCCATTGCGCACCGTCTGTTGGTACTGCTCGCCGCCCTCGTGCTCGCGGTGGTCGGCGTTCTGTCCGCCCTCCGCACGCCCATTGATGCCTTGCCGGATCTTTCCGACACCCAGGTCATCATCCGCACGTCATGGGCCGGGCAATCGCCGCAAGTCATGGAAGACCAGGTGACCTATCCGCTGGCCACGACCATGCTCTCAGTGCCCGGCGCCACCACGGTGCGTGGGTACTCGTTCTTCGGCGACTCCTACGTCTACATCCTCTTCGACGAACATACGGACCTCTACTGGGCACGTTCGCGCGTCCTGGAATACTTGAGCCAGGTACGCGATCGCTTGCCCGCAGGCGTGAATCCTTCATTGGGACCTGATGCAACGGGCCTCGGCTGGATCTACGAGTACGCTCTAGTCGATCGGACCTGGCAGCACGATATCGGTCAGCTGCGCGGTTTGCAGGACTGGTTTCTTCGCTACCAACTCAAGACCGTGCCCGATGTCGCCGAAGTGGCGAGTCTGGGCGGCATGGAGCGGGCCTGGCAGATCGTTCCCGACCCGCAACGGCTGGCGGCGCGTGGCATCACCGTCGGTCAGCTGGTGGACGCGGTGCGTGCTGCCAATGGTGCGAACGGTGGCTCCGTCATCGAGCAAGGCGAAGCCGAGTTCGTCGTGCGTAGCGAAGGTTATCTGCGAACCCAGCAGGACTTCGACAACGTTCCTCTTGGTACCAACAAAGACGACGTCCCGGTACTGCTGCACGACGTCGCCGCGGTTCGGCGCGGACCGAGCTTTCGTCGCGGCATTACCGAGCTGGATGGCCAGGGCGAGGCCACCGGTGGCGTGATCGTGCTGCGCTCAGGCAAGAACGCCAGGGCTGCCATCGCTGCGGTGAAGACGAAGCTGGATGAACTCAAACACAGCCTGCCGCGGGGCGTGGAAATTGTGCCCACGTATGACCGTGCGCAACTGATCGATGCAGCCGTGGAAAACCTCTGGGGCAAGCTGCTGGAGGAGTTCATCGTCGTAGCGCTAGTGTGCGCCTTGTTCCTCGGGCATCTGCGTTCGGCCCTGGTCGCGGTGATCACCTTGCCACTGGGCGTGCTGGCCGCCTTCGTGGTGATGCACCTGCAAGGCGTGTCCGCCAACCTGATGTCGCTCGGCGGCATTGCCATCGCCATTGGCGCCATGGTCGACGCTGCCGTGGTGATGATCGAGAACGCACATAAGCACCTGGAGCATTGGCGCGAGGTGCACGACGGCCAGGAACCCCAGGAGTCGGAACGCTGGACCCTGATGGCTGAAGCCGCGTCCGAGGTGGGGCCGGCGCTGTTCGTCAGCCTACTGATCATCGCCCTGTCGTTCGTACCGGTGTTTGCACTGGAAGCCCAGGAAGGACGCCTGTTCAAACCGCTGGCCTTCACCAAGACCTACGCCATGGCCGCTGCTGCAGGACTCGCGGTCACGCTGGTGCCGGTGTTGATGGGTTATCTGATTCGCGGCCGGGTTCGCGCCGAGTCGGAAAATCCGCTCAATCGCTTTCTGATCACGCTGTATCGTCCAGTCCTTGAATGCGTCATTCGTTACCCAAAGACCACGCTGTTGCTCGCAGGCGTGCTGCTCTTGAGCGCGCTGTGGCCGCTGAGTCGTCTTGGTGGCGAGTTCATGCCGCCCATGGATGAAGGCACCCTCCTCTACATGCCCACGGCCCTGCCGGGCCTCTCCGCCGGGAAGGCCGCACAGCTTCTGCAGCTCACCGATCGCATGATCAAGACGGTACCTGAGGTCGATCACGTGTTCGGCAAGGCGGGGCGCGCGGAAACCGCCACGGACCCTGCGCCGCTGGAGATGTTCGAAACCACGATCACCTTCAAGCCCAGGGCCCAGTGGCGACCGGGAATGACGATGGACAGGTTGAAGGTGGAGCTCGATCGCGCGGTGCACGTCCCCGGACTGACCAATCTGTTTGTTCCGCCGATTCGCAATCGCATCGACATGCTGGCCACGGGCATCAAGAGCCCCATCGGCATCAAGGTGCTCGGGTCGGATGCGGCCACGCTGCAGTCAGTGGCGGATCGCATCGAAGCCGTGGCCCGAACGGTGCCCGGCGTCATCTCCGCCATTTCCGAGCGGGCAGCAAGCGGTCGCTATATCGACGTACGCATTCGGCGGGACGACGCTGCACGCTACGGCTTCACCCAGCAACAGGTACAGGAACTGATAGCGACAGTGGTGGGTGGCGACCCGATCGGACAGGTCGTGGAAGGCCTGGAGCGCTACCCCATCGTCGTCCGCTACCCGCGCACCGACCGCGACTCCTTGGCGGCGTTACGGCAGATTCCCATCGTGGCGCCGGGCGGCGCGCAGCTCACGCTGGCACAAGTGGCTGATATCCATGTTGCGTCAGGGCCGCCCATGCTTAAGAGCGAGAACGGACGACTCGCGAGCTACGTGTACGTCGATACTGCCGGGCGCGATCTCAGCGCCGTCGTCGAAGACCTGCAGCACGTTGTCGCGCAGCAAGTTACGTTGCCGGCGGGCATCACGGTCGCGTGGTCGGGCCAGTTCGAATACCTGGCACGCGCGATGGAGCGTCTGACATGGGTCGTGCCGGCTGCCCTACTGATCATCTTCGTACTGATCTACAGCGTGTTCCGCCGTGCCAGCGAGGCAGCGGTCATCATGGCCAGCGTTCCGCTCGCCCTCGTCGGCGGACTTTGGTTGATCTGGGGACTCGGCCACGCCGTGTCGGTGGCCACGGTGATCGGCTTCATCGCCCTCGGCGGCGTGGCGGCCGAATTCGGCGTGGTCATGCTGTTGTATCTGCATCACGCCTGGCACCGCCGGCGCGAGCTCGATGCGGATGCCGACGGGGAAGCCCTGCGTGATGCGATCCGCGAGGGCGCCGTGCAGCGCGTGCGCCCGAAGGCCATGACCGTCGCGGTGATCCTGGCCGGCCTGCTCCCGATTCTTCTGGGCCACGGCGCCGGTTCGGAAGTCATGCAACGCATTGCTGCTCCCATGGTGGGCGGCATGCTGACGGCGCCGCTGTTGTCCATGCTGGTCATTCCAGCCGCCTATCTGCTGCTGGCTGAGCGCCGCCTGCGCCGAACCACCCGCACTCTTTCCGTGTCACCAACCCAAGGAGACTTACACCCATGAAAACCCGCCTTATATTCGTCGCCGCCATGACCGCGGCAGCACTGTCGTCGATGGCGATCGCAACTCAGGACATGGTCAACATGCCCGGCATGGCGCATACCACTTCACCAAACCGTTGCAACAACCGGCTGAATCCGCAGTCGAAAGCGGACATTGGTGCTACTTGGACGACTTATCGGCGATCCAGCTAACAACCAGCGCGAACACTATCAAAAACAGATATATCAACCCGAGGCGACCACCTGTGAAGGAAGCCAGCAGATCGCTTTGAAACTTTGTGATGTAGACGTCGTGTCCGTGATTGTTGAAGGGAATCAGATTCGATGGCGGTATGGGCTGCAAGGGACTTCGGGATATTGCTTCGAGCAACCACCACCAGGCGGCAACGAACGGCACACCGGCTGCCACAAAGGCGCTGGATGTGACCTTCCAGGACTTTTTGGATCTCATCCAGCCCCCCCCTTGTCTCAGATTAGAGCCGAAATGTCTGCTTCGGGTCGGAGGCGGACATTACGGCAAGCCGACTTGGCTTAGGGCTCCCACCGAGGCAGGAGCGCTGCAATCACTACGAAAGCAAAGTACGCGGCCGGCGCGGACAACACTCCCAGCCCAAATCGGGCCCAGTTGTTCCTGGGCGAGCGAAGGAATGAAAGCGCAAACCCGCCCAGTGCTATCGCTACATAGGGTGCAAACGTCATTACCCACATGGCGTAGAAGGCAAATATGTCTGATTTACCTCGTGATATCAGGTAGCTCACCGCTATCGCCCCGTACAAAAAGAGCGCGGGAAACACCGCGCCAAGTATCACTGCCACCCTCGGCCGAACCGCTGGTCTCAGAACCAAGAGCACCAACAACCCGACCGGGAGGCCGAGCTCCAGGGCGATCGCACCGACGTTAATTGATGTCTCGGTCATGCTCTACCTAATTTGAGATCGGCTATGTGTGTTCTTTCCGCTACCGGTCAGAAACGGACGGTCTAGACGCCCCTGCACAACATGAGTGCCGCGAAGTACGACAAGCCAAACTGCATAAAAGCCAAGAAGCCGATGGCGCCGGCGATCCCCAAGGAATCCAAGGTGCGGTTAGTCAGGGCCCGCGCTAACAAGATGCAACCAGATAGACAAGTCAGCGCAACAGAGGAAAGCAGAATGTAGACGCCAGCCTCGTTGCACGGGGAAGCTGCAATAATCCAGGTGAGCCCGACGACAAATACTGCGGCGGAAACAAGAAGGATCCGCTTTGCTGTCCTTTTGAGCAGATTTGGCATTTCTTTCATGCGTCCTTGCGCCCCTTTAAAGCGCCCGCTATGGGTCGGAAGCGGACCTTACGTGCTTCGCGCTTTTGCTTATGGCCAGCCGTGCTCCTGCCTCAACAAAACGCCACTTCGTGAATAGATGAAGAGGCGGGCACTGTCTGGCGCGCAACA
>JACXTT010000223.1_pt1 | contig 92616 bp, 73 predicted proteins | sample 9270951 | NCBI WGS metagenome assembly JACXTT01 (sample SAMN15532306, study PRJNA645909) | rock metagenome | isolation source: weathered quartz diorite | place: Puerto Rico | collected 2017-06-21 | reverse complement strand
ATGGGGGGCGGGCGGTGGGGGGGAAGGGACGAACGGGGGCTTTGGCAGCGGAGTGTGGTGGTTTCCTTGCCGGGTGCCCCCACCTGGCCGTCGATGGTGAGGTAGGCCTCGTAATCGGGCAAACGGGACACGAAGCGGACGACGCTGGTTTCGGGCACGATGACGGGGCGGTTGGTGAGCATGTGCGGGCAGATCGGCGTGATGCAGAAAGCGCCGACGGAGGGGAAAATGATAGGCCCGCCGGCGGAGAGCGAATAAGCGGTGGACCCGGTGGGGGTGGCGACGATCAAGCCGTCGGCCTTGTAGGCGCAAACGAACATCTGGTCGACGTGGCAATCGACGTCGATCATGCGGGCGAGCGAAGCCTTGTTGACGACGGCGTCGTTGAGCGCGTCGTGGCGGGCGACGATCTTGCCGTCGCGCTCCAGTTCCACCTGCAGCATACGGCGGCGGGCGATGCGGTGCTGGCCGGCGAGCGCGCGCTCGAGTTCGGGGAACACTTCGTCGATGGTGATGGCGGTAAGGAAGCCGAGGCCGCCAAGGTTGACGGGGAACAGCGGGATCTCGCGGCCGTGCAGCGCGCGGGCGGCGGAGAGCAGTGTGCCGTCGCCGCCGAGCACGACGATGAGATCGCAGCCTTCCGGCACTTCCTCTCGCGGCATGGCGCCGGGGAGGCCGGCGTAGCGGGCGGTTTCAGCGTCGAATCGCGCGGCAATGGCCCGTTCCGCCATCCATTGAATGAGCTTCGGCACCAGCGCGGCGGCGGCTTCGGCGTTGGGCTTGGTGAAAATCCCGATGGTCCGGATCACCGGCATAAATGAGAGTCTAGCTGATTCACCGGAAGCCCATGCACGAAATTCCTCAGCGGTGCGCGTAGAGGAGAAATTCCTTGTTCCCCTCCGTGCCCAGAATCGGGCTGTCCATCAGCGTAGTGGAGAAGCCCAGCGACTCGGCCGCGGCCGTCACTTTGGCGCATGCGGCGGCGTGGAGGCCGGGATCGCGTACGATGCCGCCTTTGCCAACCTGGCCCTTGCCGACCTCGAATTGCGGCTTGACGAGGATCACCATGCGGCCTTCGGGCTTCAGCAATGGAGCCAGCGCCGGAAGCATGAGGGTGACGGAGATGAAGCTGACGTCGCACACAATGAGGTCGACTGACTCGCCGATGTCGGCCGGTCGCAGATAGCGGGCGTTGAGGCGCTCTCGGACGATAACCCGCGGATCGGTACGGAGCTTCCAGTCGAGCTGGCCGGCGCCGACGTCGATAGCGTGGACGCGGGCGGCGCCGTGTTGCAGAAGGCAATCGGTGAAGCCGCCGGTGGAGGCGCCGACGTCGAGGCAGACGGCGCCGCTGACGTCGATCGCGAAGGTACGCAAGGCGGCTTCGAGTTTCAGGCCGCCGCGGCTCACGTGGGCGGACTGCCTGGTGACTTCCAGGCGTGCATCGGCGGATACAGTGACGCCGGGTTTGTCGGAGCGCTGGCCGTTGACGAAGACGCTTCCGGCCAGAATCAGGGCTTGCGCTTTCTCACGCGAGGGGGCCAGGCCGCGGTCGACCAGAAGGCGGTCCAGACGCTGCTTCACGGCGATGAAGCGGGCGCGGATCGATCGGGGGTGGAGAGCGTCGAGACGAGTCTCGACGCGGCAGGCTGAGAGCCTGCGTCACGTTTCTTACTGGCAGGCCTGCGAGGCTCAGTTGATTTTGTCGGCGGCCACATAGACCGAATCGATGCTGTGAACGTTCTTGATGTCCTCGAGCGGATTCTTGTTCAGTACCAGGAGATCCGCCCATTTGCCAACTTCCAGCGCGCCGAGGTCTTTGGCGCCAAGGAACTCCGCGGAATTGCGGGTGGCGATCTGGAGGATCTGCGCGGGTTTCAAGCCGGCCTCGGCCATGAGGTCCATCTCATAGTGCTCGAAGTAGCCCTGGATGCGGCGCGGCGGACCGGTGTCGGTGCCGAATCCGGTTTTGACGCCGGCGTCGAACATGGTCTTGAGGTTCTTCTTGGCCATCTCCAGCCAGTCGCCGCCATGATGGGTGTCAGGCTCGCCTTCGACGCGTTTCTGGAAGGCGGGGTCGCGAAGGGTTTTCAGCATGGCCGGCGAGACGGCGCGCTGGAAGAAGGGATCGTCGAACATGGGCTGTGGCTTCGCGAAAAGGACCGTGGAGGCTTCGCGGGTGAGAGTGGCGGCGCCGAGCCAAGCGCCTTTCTTCTTCATGAGCGCGATGAGTTCCTTATCCACGGGCTTGTCGCGCACGCTATGGACGATGCCGTCGAGGCCGTATCCGACCAGCGTCTTCGCGTCGTCGAGGTAGAAGATGTGGGCCACGACTTTCATCCCGTGTTTGTGGCCGTTTTCGATGATCGCCTTGCACAGGTCGAGAGAGATCTTCTTGTCTTTGCCCAGGTGGTCGTCCACCCAGATTTTGACCAGGTCGGCTTTCTTCGCAGCGAGCTCGGCGACGTCCTTCTCTACTTCGGCAACGGTCTCCACTTCATAGGGCACCCCCTGCATGCCCGGCGCGGTGGTGGGGTAGCCGCCCTTGCCGGTGAACCCGCGCCGCGCGGTGTAGAAACGTGCCATCTTGGGGCGATTGGTGGCACGCTGCTCGTCGCGGATCTTCAGGATGAGCTCCTGCTCGCTGCCCATGGTGACCGTTGTGGTGACGCCGTAGGAGGCGTACATGCGGAGCTGCTTTTCTACGTTCTCGCGGGTGAAGAATTTCGGATCCTGGACCAGGTCGACCGTATTGCCGATGTGGCCGTGGGTGTTGATGATGCCGGGCATCACGTATTTGCCCGACAGATCGACGCGCTGCGCGCCAGCGGGTGCTTTCAGCTTTGCCTTGGGGCCGATCCAGGTGATGCGGCCGTCGGTGGCGATCAGGGCGCTGCCGGCGGAGGCCTTGGCGCCGCGGGTGTCGATCAACGTGAAATTTTCAAAGACGGTGGTTTCGGCCCACGCCGCGCACAACGAAAGGAGGGCGCCTGTGAGCACTCGGGAAACTTTGATCATTTGTGTGGGATTGTATCACGGGGCTGTTTGGCCGCCGGGCGTTTGACCGGCAGCGGGCGGGTCCCCTATAATCAGGCTATACTTTATTAGACGGCAAGAGAAGGACGGCAAGTTCTCCCTATGTTGTATTACATTATCATGGTGTTCCATGTCCTGGTGTGCCTGTTTCTGATCGGCGTGGTGCTGCTGCAGAGCGGCAAGGCGGCCGACTTGGCGGGCGCATTCGGCGGCATGGGTTCCCAGACGGCGTTCGGGCCGCGTGGCGCGACGACGCTGCTACACAAGCTGACGACCGGGTCGGCGATTGTTTTCATGATCACATCGCTGACGCTGTCAATCCTGGCGACGAACCAGCGCGGCGGATCGAGCGTGTTGGAACGGGGCGGTAAGGCGCAATCCAGCCAGCCGGCGGGCTCGGGCAAGACTACGGTTCCGACGCCGGGCGCGCCAGCGGCTCCGGCCACGGGTGGTCCTCAGCCGTCGGTGACTTTTGTCGACGAAAAGACCGGCTCTTCGAAGACGGTTCCGCTGAACATCCCACCGCCTCCGGGCCAGAGTGCGCCGGCCCAGGGACAGCAGAGCGCGCCCACGCCGCAGCAGGCTCCGGCAAAGAAGTAGGTTGTTAGCCACGCGGAGGTGGCGGAATTGGCAGACGCACTAGCTTGAGGTGCTAGCGGGAGCAATCTCGTGGGGGTTCAAGTCCCCCTCTCCGCACCAAATATCTGGCTTTCGTATCAACAAGATACGGAAGCCATTCTTGTTTGTGCCCAAATTGTGCCCAAAACGGCCAGCGCGTCCCATCTATGACGTGCCAGTACAAGGCCGGCGTTGCAATGCAGATACCGTGTGCCGTCTCGGCGCGGGAGATCCACTTCAAGGTTGATCGCGAACCTTGACAATGTCCACACGAAGCGGGAGGCCCACTCAATCGTTCGACGGGATCCGATCAGCCCGCTCACGCCGCCCGCCACGGTTCGGCTCAATCCGGCGTTCGTCATAGGCAATATGAGCGCGTTGTTTCGAGCCGGTCATCCGCTGGCTTACGTCAACGCGCATCTGCGCGGACTGCTTCCGGCTGAATGTCAACAGCCCCATGAGCGTGTCCTTCCTTTCTTTCGGTCCCCACCGAGCGCTCATGATGCCGGTGACAGTGTGCGCGTTACCGGCAAGAAGCAGGTGGCCCACCTCGTGGGTTATGGCTGCGCCCAGCAGGGGCGGCACCGGACAGCGATCTTGTGTCGCGAAGACGACGACCCGTTGGGCAAAAACATAAGCGTCAACTGGAAAGGTACCGTTGGAAGTGGGCACTGACATCCCCAGCATTGTCGTTACGGCGGCGAGCTTGCGCGCCATTTCCTCGGGCAGGAGCCGGACGTATAGGTGAGTCACACCGCCTGTGGAGGCGGCGCACTTGCTCATCGCAGTCCCCGCCGGAGAGAACCGGCAATTGCTCCACTGTGTCCGAAGCCCCGCTTCGTGGAGGATTCGGTCCGCGAAAGCCTCCGCTTCGGCTAGTTCACCTGGGTCGATTCCGGCATAGTCGTGAACATGAATGGTCATTTCGAGGTTCGCGCCCGCCTGGCCGTATGTATAGGTACAGGCTACAATAAAGCGGAGACATGTCTTGAGGAGTTGTCGAGGCCGCATAGGACCTCGACTTTGCGCCTATAGCGGCTACCATTCCATGGATTGACGGTGTTCTGCCGCCGGTCTGCCGTGGGGGATGATCTGACCCACTAAGTCCTTTGCCAAGTTTGGCTTGTCACTGCTTCTGTACTCGTCCAGAAGTTGCGGTGAGGCGTATAATGGCTGTTTCGTCGCCGAATTCAGGAACTATGGAGAATCGGAGCCGCCGCCTTTTTCGCTTCGGAACGTTCGAAGCCGATCCCTGCACGGGTGAATTGCGGAGGGCTGGCCGGCCGGTCAGTTTGCAGGAGCAGCCCTTTCGCCTGTTGCTGGCACTGCTCGAACGTCCGGCCGAGATCGTGACACGAGCCGAGCTTCGCGAGAAACTCTGGGGTGAGACTCACGTCGACTTTGAAGAAGGACTGAACACGGCGGTCCGAAAGCTGAGGGACGCGCTAGGCGACTCGGCCTCGAACCCGCGCTTCATCGAGACCCTGCCCCGCAAAGGGTATCGATTCATTTCTCCTGTGGAGGCGCTCGGGGATCATGAACTGGCGCCCGAAGCGTCGAAACCGGTTCAGGCGCGATCCCGGTTCCTGCTCCTTCTTGGCGGCAGTGTCGTGGCGTTCGCGGGAGCCGCGATCTTGGTTTACTGGTTCTGGTTTCGCCAGAAGCTGGAATGGACGGCATCCCCTCCGACGCAACTCACGCGCGACTCCGGCATGACCTCCGAGCCCGTAATCTCGCTGGACGGCAGGTTGCTTGCTTATACATCCGACCGCGATGGACAGGGGAACACCGACATCTGGGTGCAGCTCATCGCAGGAGGTGAACCGCGCCGTCTCACTGACGATCCAGCCGATGATCATGAACCGGATATCTCGCCCGACGGAAGCACGGTCATCTTTCGATCAGAGCGCGATCCGCCTGGAATCTACGCGGTCCCGGCGCTTGGCGGCAAAGCAAGGCTGATCATTCGGGATGGGCACGTCCCCCGTTACTCTCCAGATGGCTCGCAAATCGCCTATTCTCAAGGACACTACGGTTCCGGCGGCTTCACTGGAAAACTGCACATCTACGAATTCGGAACCGGGCATACGAAGCGCGCCGCTCAAGATCGTTTTGTGGGAGGCCCCGTTGCCTGGTCGCGGGACGGATCCACCGTGATATTCGCGGGATGGACCAATCTGGAGTTGCGGCCTCTTCACCTCTGGTCTTGTTCACCCAATGGCGGCAGATCAACGCAACTGACTGTCGAACCGATCGGGGAAGACCGAGCCGTTTTCGGTCAGGTCAGCACCGTGTCGGTGGCTTGGCTGAACGACCGGATCATTCTCTCAAGGCGACAAGGCGACTCGGCAAATCTGTGGGCAGGAACACTCGCCGCCGGAACGCAACGGCTGGTGGGAGGATTGAGACGACTCACGTTCGGAACAGGAAACGAGGTGATGCCGTCGGTGTCATCCGGCGGGCGACTTGTCTTCGCGAACCACACCTATGCTGCCGGGATTTGGGAAGCGACTCCCAGCAAGGACGCGACGGCCGTAGAGATGCATGCGATTACTCACGATCGTGCCATGAACTACAGGCCCTCCGTCTCCGTGGACGGCTCCAAGCTCGCCTACGTCTCCAACCGCACGGGCAACTTCGAAGTTTGGGTGAAGGATCTTCTCCACGGCAATGATGTTGCTCTTACACACACCGCCGTACAAGAGAATTCCGCGGCGATCTCGCGCGACGGAACCAAGGTTGCCTACTCCGACGGCATGACAATCTGGCTCGGCGCTGTCAGCGGCGGCGCGCCACGGCTGCTCTGTGAACTATGCGGCAGACCAGACGACTGGTCTCCGGATGGGAAGGTCATAACAGCGCCACGGATGTACACGAATGGGATCAGTTCCTTCGATCCCGCGACCTCGAAGTCTATCGAGATCGCAAATCACGGCATCCTGGGCACAACAGCGCCGCACCTGTCCCCCGACGGGAGATGGCTTACCTTTCACACTGCTGAAAACACCACTACGGCAAAGCTAACGTTGTCATCGAAACGGCAAGTGTTCGTCGCGCCTTACAACGGTTATCTGGTTCCACTGGCAAACTGGATCCCCATCACAGATGGCGAGGCGCTCGACCGCGAAGCCCGATGGTCTTCAAACGGCAATCAGATCTATTTTCTTTCCGACCGCGACGGGTTCCGATGCATCTGGAGGCGCAACCTGAACCCTGCAACGAAACAGCCTTCCGGGCCAATCCACCCCGTATTGCACCTTCACAATTCTCACCTTTCGCTCCTGCACATGCCGGACACCGGGAACGTCAGTATTTGTCCCGTCGGGAACAAGCTGATTTTCGCGATGGGTGAACTCAGCAGCAACCTATGGATGACGGATCTGACCCAGTAGCCTCGGTCGGGAAACAAGTCCCCCTCTCCGCACCATAGATTGAAGAGCTTAACGTTCGCTAGCTGGACCTGGTCCAGCTAGCGATTTTGGCTTTTGGACGCTGAATGGGTCGACATAACTGCTCCAGGCCAAATTCGGATTGGAATCTTAGATGTTACAATGTAGCCAGGAGGCTACACATATACAATGGCTCTCAATATCCGTAATCCCGAGGCTGAGCAACTGGCGGCGGAACTTGCCGGGATGACGGGTGAAAGCAAGACAGAAGCGGTTACGAAAGCGTTGCGGGATCGGCTTGTGCGAGTGCGGCGGGAAAGGACAGTACGCCGTCTGGCGGATGAATTAGAGGAAATCGCCGAGCACTGCGCGAATCTGCCAGTGCTGGATGGCAGGCGGGCTGAGGAGATCCTGGGATACGATGAGGTCGGCTTGCCGCGCTGATGGTGATAGATACCTCGGCAATTTTAGCAATCCTGCAGCGGGAGCCGGAGCGCCGCGGCTTCCTTGAGGCAATCGAGGCCAGCGACTCGATGAGAATGTCCATCGCGAGTTTCGTCGAGAGCTCGATTGTAATCGAGTCGAGATATGGCGCTGAAGGATTGCGTGATCTTGACCGATTCATTTCCCGAGCCAGTATTGAACTGGTCCCCGTGGATAGGGAGCAAGGGCAGGTGGCGCGTTCAGCTTTTAGCCGCTTCGGCAAGGGACGTCATCGCGCCGGACTCAACTACGGCGATTGTTTTTCGTATGCAGCGGCCATTGTCTTAGGACAGGCCCTGCTCTGCAAAGGGGACGATTTCATCCACACGGACGTGCCAGTTCTCGACATTCGGAAGGCGTAACGCCGGAGGTCTGATCGATCTACGGGTGCTTAGTTGCGGGGTTTGCCGCGGCCGGTTTGTCAATCGTAACGTTTCAGGCCCTTGCTTCCAATGTCCCGTCGGTAGTGCATATGTTCGAAGGAAATGTGGTTGACGCCGGCATAGGCGCCGGCGATGGCTTCCCTCAGAGTTGAGCCGGACGCGGTGACGCCGAGCACGCGCCCTCCCGCGGTTTCTATGCCCGAGGCAACGGGGCGAGTTCCGGCCTGGAAAACCGTCGCGCCGTGGGCTTCGGCTTCGGCGATGCCGCGAATGGGAAAACCGTTGTCGAATTTGCCGGGGTAGCCTCCGGAAGCCAGGACGACGCAGACCGAGGGTCCTCTATTCCAGTCGAGTTTGATGCCGCCGATGTGGCCGGTAGCCGCGGCTTCGAGTGCGGGCACGAAGTCCGAGGTCATTCGGTGCATGAGAGGCTGCGTTTCCGGATCGCCGAGGCGAACGTTGAACTCCAGGACCTTCGGTCCCTGCGCGGTCATCATGAGTCCGGCATAGAGAAATCCGGAGAAGCGGGTGGCGGCCACGGTTGGGCGGATTACGGTGTCGAGGATGGCGGCGGTCTGATCCGGTGTGAGGATTCGGGAGTCGCTATAGGCGCCCATGCCGCCGGTGTTGGGCCCCTGGTCCTGGTCGAAGGCCTGTTTGTGGTCCTGCGTGGGTTCGAGGGGCAGGGCGTCGCTCCCGTCACAAAGGGCAATGAAGCTGACTTCTTCGCCGTAGAGAAATTCTTCGAGGACCAGAGGCGCGCCTACGGCGGCGATGGCGGCTTCGGCCTGTGCGCGGTCTTCGGCGATGTGGACACCCTTTCCGGCGGCGAGGCCGTCTGCTTTGATGACTACGGGATACGAAAATCCGTGGAGAGCTTTCAGAGCTTCAGCGGCGGTTCCGGCGTTGACGAAGTTTGCGGTAGGAATATGGAGGTCGCGAAAGAACTGCTTGGCATAGACCTTACTTCCCTCCAAACGGGCGGCGGCGGCGGCTGGACCGACAATCTTGCGGCCCGCGGCGAGAAAGGCGTCGACAACGCCGGCTACCAGCGGCGCTTCGGGTCCCACTATGGTGAGGTCGGCTTTGGCGAACTCGGCTGCATGGAGGTAGGCGCCGGGTGAGGCGGCGCCGGGCGGGAGGATTTCGGCATGCTGTGCGATGCCCGGATTGCCAGGCGTGGCGTAAACCTTCGACACCAACGGGCTGCGCGCGAGCTTCCAGACCAAGGCATGCTCGCGCCCGCCTCCGCCGATTACCAAAATGTTCATAGAGATACAATTGATAATAACAACCGGACTGGAGTCCGGAACGATAAGCAATCCCTCAGCACACATGCCGAATTCTTATGACGTAGTGGTGGTCGGCGCGGGCCATGCGGGTTGTGAGGCGGCGCGCGCCTGCGCGCGGCTGGGCCTGCGCACGGCGATGGTGACGATGAACCTCGATCTGATTGCCCAGATGTCGTGCAATCCGGCCATCGGGGGGATCGCGAAGGGACACCTGGTGCGCGAAATCGACGCGCTCGGCGGCGTGATGGGCGAAGTCACCGATGCCGTGGGCATACAGTTTCGCCTGCTCAACACCAGCCGGGGCCCGGCGGTTTGGTCCCCGCGCGCGCAATGCGACAAGAAGCAATATCGCATCAAGATGCGCGAGGTGTTGGAAGCGGAAGTCAATCTGTCGATCAAGCAGGCCGAGGTGGCGGCGCTTGAAATCGAAGACGACGGAGGTAGAAAAAGAGTTTCAGGTGTTAAACTCCGCGATGGACGCTTGCTCCAGGCGGGCGCCGTGATCGTCACTACCGGTACGTTCCTGAACGGCCTGGCCCATGTGGGAGAACAAACCTACAGTTGCGGCCGAAACGGGGAAGCGCCGTCGCAGTTGCTGGGCGATCAGCTGCGTTCGCTTGGGCTGGCCTGGACTCGGCTCAAGACGGGCACGCCCCCGCGCCTGGACGGCCGCACGATCGACTGGTCCCGATTTGAGCCGCAAGCCGGCGACGCGGAGCCTACGCCATTCTCGTTTATGACGGATAGAATCGACCGGCCGCAGGTTCATTGCTACATGGCTCACACGACGGCCGAAACCAAGCGCGTCCTACAGGATAGCATCGCGCGGTCGCCCCTATACTCTGGGCAGATTTCGGGCGTGGGCCCTCGGTATTGCCCTTCGATCGAAGATAAGGTCGTGAAATTCCCCGACAAAGCCACGCATCAGATCTTCCTCGAGCCAGAGGGCCTGGATACGAACGAAATCTATGTGAATGGGATGTCGACCAGCATGCCTATTGACGTCCAGGTAGCGATGGTTGCGTCCGTTCCGGGTCTGGAGGACGCGGAGATGATTCGTCCGGGCTATGCGATTGAATATGACGCCATTGACCCGCGCGAGTTGGACCATTCACTGGAAGTGAAGAAGATTGCGAATCTATTCCTGGCTGGCCAGATCAACGGCACCTCGGGTTACGAGGAAGCCGGCTGCCAGGGCCTTATCGCCGGATTGAACGCCGCTTGCCGGTTGAAGGGCCTGGAGGCAGTGGTCGTGAGCCGGACGGAAGGCTACTGCGGAATTCTCATCGACGATTTGATCAGTAAAGGCGCGGACGAGCCCTACCGGATGTTCACCTCCCGTGCGGAGTTCCGCCTCCACCTACGGATCGATAATGCAGATGAGCGGCTGACTCCATTGGGCCGGCGCGTGGGTCTGGTCAGTGACGAGCGATGGCGTCTGTTTGAGCGAAAGCGTGAGCAAAAGCTACACCTGGTTGACGCACTAAGCAAGCACAAGCACGGCCAGTGGTTGAAGCGCCCTGAAGCGCGAATTTCTGAGATTGGGGCTTGGGTGCGCGAGGTGTGCGGGGAGGCTCCTGTCCGGGGTGTTTTGGCGACAGTGGAGACCGAAGTCAAGTACGCTGGCTACATCGCGCAGCAGGAGCGGCAGATCGAAAGATTGAAGGGCTCAGTCCGTCGGCAAATTCCGGGAGATTTTTCTTACCGGTCGATTCCCGGGCTTTCGCACGAAGTGGTTGAAAAACTGGAGCGGGTACAGCCCGCTACGCTGGGACAAGCCGGTAGAATTCCGGGAGTGACTCCCGCGGCGGTGGCGATTCTGGACGTCTACCTGAGCATGGCCTGTGTTTCGTGAGAAGCTAAAAGCCAAAGTTTCGGGGTTCGTGGCGCTTACCGATCAGCACCTGGCTGCGCTTGAGCGGCACTACGAGCTAATGAGGCACTGGAACCGTGTGCTGAACCTGACACGGATCGAGGATCTGGACGAGGTTGTTGAGCGGCACTACGGAGAGTCGCTCTTCCTTGCCACCCATTTACCTAAGCAGAGTTTACGTATTGTTGACATTGGCTCGGGTGCAGGATTTCCAGGATTTCCGGTAGCGGTGATCCGGCCTGATTGCGACGTCACGCTGGTGGAGGCGCACCATCGTAAGGCGGTGTTTCTAAAGGAGGCTGTGAGAGGAATGTCCGGTGTTCACGTGGCGGCATGCAGGGCGGAGTCTCTTGTGTCCGATATCGGTGAAAGTGCCGCGCCTGCATATGACTGGATGATCTCGCGTGCCGTCAAGTGGGAGGATTTAGGACGTTTGGACCTAGCGGCGCATTGGATGGTCCTAGCCGGTGCGGATATTGCGGGGGCTCGAATTCAATTACCATGGGGGAGCTCAAGATTCCTTGTTTCTCACGATGTCATCGCCACCTATTCTTGATCGGGCCGTTTCACGTGAAACGTGCAACCCCGCCATGCTAGCATGGATGAGACTTGGGTAAGGTAATCGCAATCACCAACCAAAAAGGCGGCGTGGGCAAGACTACAACTGCTATCAACCTCGCTGCTTCTCTTGCTGCTAACGACCTTAAAGTCCTTTTGATTGACTCGGATCCGCAGGGTAACTCGACCACTGGCCTGGGTGTGGAAAAGCTTCCCGGGCGGGCCACCCTCTATGATGCGATGATGAGGGACGTCCAAGCCACGGCAGTGATTATAGGAACCAGCTTCGACGGACTGGACCTCCTTCCGGCAGACAAAAATCTGGTTGCCGCCAACCTCGACCTCGTCGATCAGCCCGAACGCGAGTTTCGTCTCCGGAAAGTTCTGGCGGAGGTGAGGGATCTGTACAAGTTCATTTTGATTGATTGTCCGCCGGCGCTCGACCTGCTTACAATGAATGTCCTGCTCGCGGCAGATTCCGTTTTGATCCCAATTCAGTGCGAATTCTTCGCGCTGGAAGGTATCTCCGAGCTTATGTACACCATCGACAGGCTGCGGGAGAATTTCCATCATCCTCTGGCCATCGAGGGAATCCTTCTCACTATGTTCGACGATCGGACCAACCTGGCTCGGCAGGTTGCCCAGGATCTTAAGGATTTCTTCCCGGACGAAATCCTTCGGACCGTGATCCCCCGCAGCATTCGCCTTGCAGAAGCCCAAAGCTGGGGAAAGCCAATCCTTAGTTACGACGTTCGCTCGCGGGGCGCCGAAAGCTATATTCAACTCGCCAAGGAGATTCTCGAGAATGACCAAACCGCAAGAAGGGCCGCGGAAGGCGCTCGGTAGAGGCCTCGACGCCCTCCTGGCGTCCCGGCAGGTGGTCCCACCGGTGAAGCCGGTGGATGCCGGCACACCGGCGGCGCCAAAGCCGGAGCCCGTTACTCAGTTGAGGACGGACCAAATTGACCCCAATCCGCTCCAACCACGCCGCACTTTCCATCAGGAACGGCTGCTGGAGCTGGCGCAGTCTATCCGCGCGAACGGTATCGTTCAACCTATTGTGGTCCGGCAGCTTGGCGACCGTTTTCAACTGGTTGCCGGAGAGCGCCGCTGGCGCGCGGCTCAGCTAGCAAAGCTGGAAGAGGTCCCTGTGGTGGTTCGGGAGATACCGGACGAGCACTTGCTGGAGATCACGCTCGTCGAAAATATCCAGCGTGAAGACCTTAACCCGATTGAGACTGCGCTCGCGTTCCAAAAGCTCGCGACGGAACTGCACCTCAGCCACGAGGAAATTGGAAATCGCACAGGGAAAGATCGAAGCACGATTACCAATCTCCTTAGACTCTTGCAGCTTCCTCCGGATCTACAGGATCTTGTTGCCGAGCGACGGCTTAGTCAGGGCCATGCCCGATGCCTGCTGGGACTTCCGGCCGACATGCAGCGTAATGTTGCGGAGAAAGTGGTTGCGCAGGGCTTATCCGTCCGGCAGGTAGAACGGCTCACCCAGAAGATGACGCAAACACGGGAGCCTAAGCCGGACCAAGCTGATTCCCCAATCGACCCAAATGTAAAGGCGGCGATCGACGAACTGGAACGCATCCTGGGTACTCGCGTCCGTATTGTTGCCAAAAAAGACGACAAAGGTAAGATCGAGATCGAATACTATTCGGCGGAGGAACTTGACCGGATCTATACTACAATTGTAGGAACCAGTTAACCTTGAAGTAAGGCCAGAATCTCTTTCAATTCTTTGCGGATCTCGGGCAGGGGATCTTCCGCGAACAGGCTTCGCTGCTGTTGCGGCTCCGTACGTGGCGCCCGCTTCTTCTGTGCGCTTACGGTCTTGGCTTCGTCGTGCAAATGCTGGCGCGCCCCTTCGATGGTGAACCGCTTCTCATAAAGCAGGTGCTTGATGCGGAGGAGGAGCTCCACATCCTTACGGCGGTAAAGCCGATGTCCGGTGCCGGACTTTTTCGGAGTGAGGGCTGAGAACTCGGTTTCCCAGTACCTCAGGACATACGCCTCGACGCCTACAAGCGAGGCGACCTCTCCGATACGGAAATAGAGCTTATCCGGAATTTCAGGCGCCTGCACGACCGTGGCGGCTTCTGCCATGAGCTATGGCCATCCTAAGGGATTGCGCGGAGCGCGTCAACCCATAGTGGTTCCAAAGTCGCGTTGCGTTTCAATGCGGATAGCCTAAAATCGCCGGCCGTCGCGTGGCGGAACCCTATTTCGCGTCGTCGACGTGGTAATCGAAGGGACCGTCGGTGTAGAAGACGAACTCGCTGGCTTCTTCGGCGACGAAGGGCCCGTGGCGCTCCTTGACAGCGGCGTAGTTGAAAGTGCCCGCTGTCAGGACCCCGTCCGGCGACCGCAGCCGCCCTTTCAGCATGAAAATAGAATGCCCGCATGTAGTGTGGTAATGACGCGGCTCGCGAAAGCCTTTCGGAAATCTCACGATCGCCGACGACAGCTGATTGCGGCGATTCTGATGCAAAACCCTCTCCTGCAGCCCGGCGGGGACACCGGGCAGACTCACCGGGGTCCAGGCAACCTGGGCCGAGTCCACCGTGAACGAAACCCTCTCGGCCGCCGGCGTCAACAACATCGCGGCCAGCCCAATCCACAAGACACGCATCGCTGAACCTCCCTCACTGGCGAGGCTTATTATATTCCCCGCTAGCCTGTGCGTCGACCCGGATCACCACTTCGTGGCGGCCATGCGGCAACAGCAACGTCCTATCGCCTTCGAACCGAAAACCCTCAGGATGCCCATCCACCAGCACCTCCTTCACTGGGCGGTCGAGCACCGCCACTGACCTGGACGCTCCTTCATAGCGGAGCAGGATGTCCCGGTTTCCTTTTACTTCGGCGCCGAGCAGGTTGCCGTTGAACTCCATCACTTGTAGAGGCGGCAACTCATCCGTGCTGACGACCGAATGCGCACCCGCCGGCAGCCACAAAACCCGGTCATTCCGCACCGGCCAGACGCGCCCGTCGACCTTCGCGCCTCCACGCCAGGCCACACCAACCCCATGGGCGGAACTCACCTTCCACCCCTCCCCATTACGCTCCCAATCCAAGACAACTCCCGCCGCAGCCGGAAGCAAGGCGAGATCCGGCGCAAGAATGGAATACTCGAAGTACAGGGCAACACGCGCGAAGGCGCCGGCCGCCAGATGAACCAACTGGAATAGCTCGGTCCCGGTCTGCTGCCTAGTTGGATAGACGTCCTGATACCGCTCCACGATATTGATGTCAACACCAAGCCTTTCCCGGTCTTGCGTCAGTGCGCTGTAGCGCTGCGCGATCTCCGGATAACGCTGGGGGCCACGGTCCCATATTGTGGCTGGATCCTCCACCAAAAACGTAAAGCTGTGCCGCTTCAGCAGAGGTAATACACGCGCCGCCTCGGCGCCGATCGCTTCCTTCATGCGCGTATCGAACTGGTCGTCGACGTGAGTCAGCGCCACGTCCAGATGAGGAACCTTTTCGCGAACACGTCCCATCACGACCAGCCATTCCTCTTGCATTCGCTGTGCGAGACCTGCCCGGAATTCCAAAAAGAGCCGCAATGCCGCGGCATCCCTGCGTTTCAAGAACAACTCGGCCGGATCGAACCCACGCAGCGCCTGAAACTCCGCGCGCACCTCGGCGTTCATCGGCGTGAACCGCGACGGATTAGCCGCGCCCTCCAATGATTCGAAATAAAGCTCTGCCAGGTTCACGCCGTCCCAGTCGAAGCGGGTCAAAAGAGACTCCACTGCGGCGGACGCCGCCCGAAAGCAATCCCGGTTCGCGAGGTTCATCAGCTTGCGCCAATCGAGAGAGGCGTCTTCCAGGATTGCCGTCTTCTCGCGCCACTCCGGATGGTCGATCCAAAATTTTTCACTGACGTGCGGGAGCTCCAGCCAGGCGTACACCAACACTCCATTCCGATGGCAGGCTTCAATCAGCGCGCGCAGATACTCGTCCCGCCCGGTGTCCGGTTCCACGTAGTGCCATGCCGCTACGTGGAGCCCGCTGATCCCCGCTGCCCGCCACCGTTTCGCCAGATAATCCACATCCGCCCGAAGGCGGTAAGACGAATCGAAGAACGCCCACAAGCGCGAAGAACGAAACGGCGCCTCTAACCCAAGATCGGCCAGGGCTTGTACAAGATACGGAAAACGCTCCGGGCCCTGCTCACCCGGGCCCGCGATCATCCAAAGCACCGCTCCCGCGCCACGCCGGTATCCGGCCAACACGGGCGCTCCGCTTCGCTTGTCGACGGCGAAGATGCGAGCATCCTTGGGCGCGGCGAATCTGGGCAACTCAACGGGAATCTTCCAGAAAATGGCCAATGAAGGGCGACGCGCGTCGACAATACTACCGACGCGGATGCGGTCCGGACTTCCCCGGAATCCAAAGGCCTCCGCCGCGGGCGACTCGCCCTGCAAAACCAGAATGATTCCCCGGTCCACGAGCGTGGGTAGCGCCGTCGATGCCGCCGAACCCTCGCCCAAAACCAGCAGGCTCGCAGAATCCAATGGCCCGGGCGTCCAGGCCAGTGTCGACAAGATTCGCGCCCACGCTTCGGAATCAGCCGCGGCGTGATATTCGAAACGCCCCGCCAGCGCCGCTACCGGCGCATAGGCAATCAACAAGGTCAAAAAGAACCGTCGCATACCAACTCCTCCGCCCGCTTGGGCTCGCTCGCTTCAGCGAGTCACTGCGTACCCAAATCCAACTCGAAAATCCACGAAATCCGGCGGCCGGTAACCACGCTGCGGAACGGTATACTTTCCCTTGAGAAGACTCGCCGTGAGAAACAGCGACTTCGGGAAAAAGGGCCACCTGAATTTGACGCCAGGCCCGGTTTCCAAGAAATTCGCCCACTCCAGCCGCCGTGCGTCGAAAGTCACGTTCCCCGCCCAGTACAGCTGTGTCCGGAGTCCGCCCAACCAAGCCAAAGGCGCAGGCGAATACCCCGCGCGGTGCTGCAAGTACACCAGAAAGTCGTTTTCGAAACGGCTGACGAACACGCCGTTCCAGTCCGACTCCACGAACCAGCCCGGCGTCTCCTGCGACATTCCCGGTCCAAAGCCTTTCAAATACCCCACTCCCCCGCGGTAGTCCTCACGCGCCCGATCCGACCCGGCCCGGGGCAGGAAACTGACCGCGGTTCCAGCCTCGGCCCATCCGAATACCCCTTTCCACGGCGTCGTCGCCACCCCAACTGCGAACACTACTGCATTCTCCGAAAGATCCTGCGGCCGGCCGATACGGGTTTGCCGGCCCAGGTCGCCGAGCAGCCGCGTGGAAAGGTACGGGCGGATCGGAAGGCCCCCAACCTTGAACTCGGTCTTGATCTGCCCGTATGAAAAAACGTCATTCCAGCGCGACGAGTAGAAGGGAAACATCCAAACCGTGGTCCGCACCGCGGCGAACTCCGGCCGCAGCGCACGGTAAGCCTGGCCGGCTTCAGCTGAAAAGCGGCTGTCGCTGCTGCGGCGCGCAAGATCGAACCACTGAAGCGCCTCGCGGTCTTTGTGCAGGATGTTGAACGTCCAGCCCAACTTGAGTTGCACCCAAGCATCATTACTGTCGGCCTCGTGCGCCATCTTAAGAAACCGCAACGCATCGACCAGATAACCTGCCTGAAAACTCCTCTCCGCCATTACCTTCGGATCTCCCGACAAAGCGCTGGTAGAGGCCGCCCGCGCGGAGGCTGGATTCAACACGGTGCGGATTTTCTGCGCCAGAGCCTCGCTGCCCACTTTCATCGCCCGCTCGAGCAAGGGCATCGCCCGCGCCTTCTCTCCACGGCCCAGATACAGCAGCCCCAACTGGGCGTTCGAAAGTGGGTCGTCCGGATCCACTTCAAGCAGCCCGCGAAACTCCCGTTCGGCATCCGGTTGCCGACCGAGCGCGAGCAACAGGTAGGCAAGGTCCCGGCGCAATTCCAGGTTTTTCGGATCAAGTCCGATGGCGCCTTGAAACTCGCTCACGAAGGGATACCGCTCCGGCAACAGGTCTCGCGCCATCTCGGACGCCCGGGTCTGGCCACCCCGGGACGCCGCAACCAGAACTGCGTGAGCCTCCTCCAGCAGGTCCTGTTCCCGCAGTACCCGGCCCGCATCCACCAGCAGCATCCGCCGGTCGGGGAGAAGCCGCCACGCGGCCAGATAGTGCTTCGCCGCCAGACCCTGCTGGTCACGTTCCTCGGCAAGTTGCGCCAGCTCGTGGTGTGCCGCAAAGTTTCCCGGTGCGGACTCGGCGACGCGTTTCCACCGGTCGATCCCTTCGCGCAGAGGGCGGTCGACATTCTCGAAGGCACGCTCTGCCGTGGCGCGCGATTCGGGATCGCCTTCCCGCCGTATGCGATCGAACACGCGCCGCGCGGCTGCCCGCCGCCTGGTCTCGTGGCAGAGGAAGGCATATTCCAAGGCAACGTGAAAGTCGCGCGGTTCCAGCCGCATGGCTTCCGCGAACTGGTCGCGCGCGGCGTCCGTTTCCCCGGTTTTCAGATAGGTGTAAGCCAGGTCCTTTCGGATTGCCGCCCGGCCCGGGGCGGCGGCTGCTGCTTCTTCAAACCGGGCGATCGCTTCTGGATAGTCGCGGAGCCGCAGGGCTCCATACGCCTGGTCCAAAAGCCGTAGAACGGGGTCGGCGGACCCGTCCCCAGGCGCCTGAGCCCAAACGACGATAGGCAGCAGGCAGGATATCCACCGTAGCATGGCTGGTGAGATATAGTGCCGCGAGGTCCAGATTCCTCGCACAAACTTTTGTTGGCAGTGATGCCCAATTCACCGAGCTGCGATCGCAGGTGAGGGGTTGCCGGGGTGTCGTCGGGGACTCCTCTGCGCCGAACTTCCTTGTCAAGCCCCGCTCCTGGTGCGAGGATTCTGCCGTTGAATCACTTTGAAACGGGTGGTGGAGTGGCCGAAGGCTGCCCTTGCCCGATCACCAGCGCAGTTTCTCTGGAAAATACGCCCGGATCAGGCCGTCGTAATAAGGACGCAGCTCGCGCAGGTCCGGCCGGGTGTCACTCTTTGAATACAGATCGTAGGGATTGAATTCTCTTACGGCAGGCAGCATCTTCAGATCCTGGTCATTCATGAAGTATCCGTATGCGTTTTCGCGGTGCCACGGATAAAACGAATGGTAGCGGATCATGTACTGGGCTTCCAGCGGCAGGTAGTCCTTCACCACATGGTAAAGATACTCGTCGTGACCCCAGGAAAGATTAACCTTGTCCAGCCCGCAACCCTCCTGATAGACGCCCAAGCGTGTCTGGTACGCAGGCACCTGTGAATCCGGGTTAGCCGCGAAGTACTCCGGATAGACGATCTTGTCCGACCAGGCGCAGCCTACGGGATAGGTGTCGCCGACCACGGCCCACTGGGGTTCCCCAAACAGGCACAGCACCTTCCCAAGGTCGTGAATGAACCCGGTCAGCACCATCCAGTCCGGCTTGCCGTCCCGCCGCAGCGCCTCGCCGGTTTGCATGGCGTGCTCGATCTGCGACAGGTTGGTGTCGGGGTCGCTGTCGTCCACCAGGGTGTTCAGAAATTCCATCGCTTCCCAAATACCCATCTGCCTGGTGTCGAGCTTCAGCCACTTGGCTCTCTGCAGGTCGACAAACGCGCGAGTCTGCCCAGTGTGGTTCTGACGATAAAATTCGCGTACCACCGGCGGCGCATCCGGCGTATACTTGCGAAACCCGTCTTTCTGCTTTTCCGGATCGTAGCGGTCCTTGACGAAATCGTCCCACTGTTCCAGGCTTTCCAACGGTCCTTGCACGGCGTCCTCCCCTACCCTTACTTCATCCTACAGCAAGGGCTCCACAAAATGAGCAACGCGAGAAAACGCCGGTCTCCGGCTCAAGGCGGATTTGGGGTGAATCCCATTCGCCCTTTGCTTGCGTATAATAGGGGGGGTTGTACAACCAAACTCCGTGGAGGTTCTGTGAAGAAGCTGACGATGTCACTAGCAATGGGTCTGTCCCTCACGCTCGCCGGATATGCCGCCGAGTTGAAGGGCACGATCTCAGACGAGAAGTGCGGGAAGGCTCATCTCGACGCTTCCGAGAAGTCGCAGAAGTGCGTGGCCGGATGCATTAAGGGTGGCAAGGCCGCCGTGCTGGTCACCGAAGACGGCAAGATCCTGAAGATCCACAATCAGGATGCCATAAAGGGTCACGAAGGCCACAAAGTCACCATCACGGGCAATGTCGACGGCGATTCCGTGCACGTCGATTCCGTGAAGATGTAAAAACCCCAACCGGGGCGGATCTCCGGAATCCGCCCCGATCCCTTCCCCGCTTCACCCCCTGCTAATCTAGCTGTTTATGGCCACCGAGCACACACCCTTGGGATTGGATGACGGCACTTCTCCACGACCGCCCAGTGAGGCCCGGAAGTGCGCTCTCATCACTGGGATAACCGGCCAGGACGGCTCCTATCTGGCTGAAATGCTTCTTGAGAAAGGTTACGCCGTACATGGCATTGTGCGCCGCGTCGCCCTCGAGGACCCCGAGCACAGGCTGTCCCGGATTCAGGCAATCCGCGAAAAACTCACCCTGCACTCGGCCTCGCTCGAAAGCTACGCAAGCATTCACCAGGTTGTGGCCAAAGTCATGCCGGATGAGTGTTATCACCTGGCGGCGCAGAGTTTCGTCAGCTATTCCTTCGATGACGAGTTCTCCACGCTTAACGCCAATATCAACGGGACGCACTACCTGCTGGCGGCGGTGAAGAACCTCACCCCGAAGTGCCGCTTCTATTTCGCCGGATCCAGCGAAATGTTCGGCAAGGCGGAAGAAGTTCCCCAAACCGAGCGAACCCCGTTCCACCCCCGGTCCACGTACGGCATCAGTAAGGTTGCAGGTTTCGACTTGACCCGAAACTATCGCGAAGCTTACGAACTGCACGCGTCTTCCGGCATCCTTTTCAACCACGAATCGCCGCGCCGCGGCTTCGAGTTCGTGACCCGTAAGATCACCGCAGGCGTGGCCCGCATTGCCGCTGGAAAATCGCGCGAATTGCGCCTCGGCAACCTGGATGCCAAGCGCGATTGGGGCCATGCCCGCGAATACGTCGAAGCGATGTGGCTCATGCTGCAGCAGCCCGAACCCGACGACTACGTCATCGCCACCGGCCAAACGCATTCCGTGCGCGACTTCGCTGAACTGGCCTTTTCCTACGCCGGCCTGGATTATCGCGAGTTTGTCACCGCCGATCCGGACCTCTACCGCCCGGCGGAAGTGAATATCCTCCTCGGCGATTATTCCAAGGCCGGAACCAGGCTCGGCTGGCGTCACAGCGTCGCCTTCGAGGATCTGGTCCGCGAGATGGTGGAAGCCGATTGCCGGGCCATCGGTGTAGCCGGCGTTGTCAGGGCCGCCGCGACACGGCCCTGATCCAGCCGGAGTTCGCGTTGCGGCCCGGAACTCGCCATCCGGCCCGGAACTCGCCATCCGGCAATGATAAACTCGACCTCCATGAGGACGGTTGCCGTATTCTTCTCGCTAGCCCTGGCGGCATTCTCACAGCCGCACAGGAAGATCGTGGTCGCCGGCATGCCGCCCGCCGCCATCGCCGAACTACGCGCTGTGTCTCCGCTCGCCGACGTGGTCCCGGCTCCGGAAGGCGCACAGTTCCTTCAGGCCGTCGCCGATGCCGACGCGATTTGTGGCACTATTTCCCCCGAACTCTTTCGCGCCGCCAAGAAGCTCAAATGGGTCCAGATCTATTCGGCGGGCGTGGAAACGTACCGTTTCGACGACTTCATTCGCAGCGACGTCACGCTCACCAACTGCAAAATCCTGCAAGGCCCCAACATCGCCGATCACGCGTTTTCCCTGCTGCTTGCGCTGGCCCGCGACCTGCATCAGATCATCCCCAACCGGACCAAAGAGGAGTGGGCGCGCGACCGCTATCACCCCATTGAGCTGAACGGCAAAACCGCCGTCATTATCGGCGTCGGCGGGATCGGCACCCAGATCGCCCAGCGCGCGGCGGCGTTCGGTATGCGGGTGATCGGCGTCGACCCGAAGGAGATGCCTATCAACTCCTACGTCTCGAAGATGGTGCCTCCCGACAGGCTGAACGCAGCGCTGCCGGAGGCGGACGTGGTTTTCATTTCCGCCCCGCACACGCCGCAAAGCGAAAACATGATGGGCCCCAAGCAGTTTGAGCTGCTGAAGAAAGGCGTTTATTTCATCGCTGTCAGCCGCGGCAAGCTCTACGATACGCAGTCGCTGGTGAAGGGCCTGGATTCGCGCCGTATCGCCGGCGCGGGGCTCGATGTCACCAATCCCGAGCCGCTGCCTAAGGGCCACCCCCTCTGGAAGTTTGAGAACGTCATCATCACCCCTCACATAGCCGGACAGGGCGACAACGTCCAGGGGCGGCGCATGGCGTTGCTAAAAGAGAACATAGCCCGTTTTGTCCAAGGGGAACCACTGCTTAATGTGGTGGATAAGGTAAAGGGTTACTGATCGGTCCGATCAATATTTTTGACCGCCCGGGTCTCCCGCCCGCTGCTAAACTGGGCTTGCTTGGCGAGTCAGGTGGAACGCGTACGCACCGGTCTGTTTGAAGGCTACGATCCCGCGCCGTTCTATGACGAGGTCTTCGAGCCGGATGGAGTTCCCCGTCCCCACTACGCCAAGATGCTGGCCGAGCTGGCGAATATGGAGCCTTCGCAGTTTGCCGAGCGACGCCGCCTGGCGGATCTCTCTTTCCTCCTGCAAGGCATCACGTTCACGGTGTACAGCGACGGCCGCGGCACCGAACGACTCTTCCCGTTCGACCTTGTGCCGCGCATCCTGCCGCGCAAGGAATGGGATCACGTCGAACGCGGCCTGGCCCAGCGCGTCATCGCGCTCAACCTCTTCTTACGGGATGTCTATGGCCCCCAGCGGATCCTCAAGGACTGCCGCGTTCCGCGCAGCCTGATTCTCTCCTGCCGGCAGTTCCGCCGCGAAATGGTGGGCTTGGAAGTTCCGCGCAACATCTATACGCACATTTCCGGGATCGACCTGGTCCGCGATTCGAAGACCGGCGAGTTCTTCGTTCTGGAAGACAATGTCCGCACTCCCAGCGGCATCTCCTACGTTCTGGAGAACCGCCTGGTGATGACGCGCACCTTTCCCCGCGCCTTCCAGATGTACGAAGTGCTGTCCATCGACCACTACCCGGCCGAGCTGGTGCAGATTCTCCGCAGCCTCTCCCCGCGCGGCGGGGACAATCCGGTGGTGGTTCTCCTCACGCCCGGGATATACAACAGCGCCTACTTCGAGCACAGCTTCCTGGCCCAGCAGATGGGCATCGAGCTGGTGGAGGGCCGCGATCTGCTGGTCGACGCCGGGATCGTGTACATGAAGACGATCCACGGCCTCACTCGGATCGACGTGATTTATCGCCGCATCGACGACGAGTATCTGGACCCGCTTGCGTTCCGGCCGGATTCGGTACTCGGCGTACCCGGCCTGATGGAGGTATACCGCGCCGGCAACGTCGCGCTGGCGAACGCCGTCGGCAACGGCGTCGCCGACGACAAGGCAGTCTACGCCTATGTACCGGAGTTCATCCGGTACTACCTGGGCGAAGAACCCATTCTGCGCAACGTCGAGACGTATCTTTGTTCGCGTCCCGATCATTTGTCTTACGTGCTGGAACATCTCTCCGAGCTGGTGGTGAAGGCAGTGGGCGAATCCGGCGGCTATGGAATGCTGATGGGCCCCTCCTCCGACCGCGCCACCATCGAAGAATTTCGCCAACGCCTGAAGGCCGACCCGCGCAATTACATCGCGCAACCGGTCATCGGCTTGTCGCGCGTGCCGTCCTACGACGCGCCCTCGAACCGCTTCGCTGGCCGGCACGTCGACCTGCGGCCGTACTGCCTTTACAACGGCGACAAAGTGGTCATCGTTCCCGGAGGGCTGACGAGGGTCGCGCTCCAGCCGGGGTCTCTGGTAGTCAACTCGTCGCAGGGCGGAGGCAGCAAAGATACCTGGGTGCTGCGAGAGGATTCATGATGCTCTCGCGGATCGCGGATTCCCTGTTCTGGATCTCGCGCTACATGGAGCGCGCCGAAGATACCGCTCGCATCCTGGACGTCAACTACCACATGCTTCTGGAGCAGGCGCACGACTCGTACCGTCTGCGTTGGGAGCCGCTCATCATTATCGCGGGAGAACAGGAGCGTTTCTACAAGGTTTACCAAGAAGCCAACGCGCAGAACGTTTTCGAGTTTCTCGCCTTCCGCGAGGACAATCCAAACTCTATCGTGCAGTGCATTGCGCGCGCGAGAGAGAACGCCCGTACCATCCGCGAGCGCATCACCCGGGAAATGTGGGAGGACATCAACGGCCTTTACCACACCGTTCTGGGCTTCAATGCCGAAAACGAAATGGCTGTCGGGCCGCACCGTTTCTGCAACATCATCAAATTCGGCAAGCACCGCTTCCACGGCGTCACCGACAACACGCTTCCCCACGACGAAGGCTGGCAATTCCTGAAATGCGGCGCTTCATTGGAGCGCGCGGAAATGACCGCCCGCATCGTCGACGTACAATACCACAACCTTCTGGAAACCGACCACGCCTCCGCTCCGGTGAACAATCACCAGTGGATGGCGGTGCTGAAATCGGTGGGCGCGTACGAAGCTTACCGCCGGCAATATCATTCGCGTGTCGAACCGCAGCCCGTGGCTGAAATGCTCATTCTTCATCCGCAGCATCCGCGCTCCATCCGCTACAGCATGACCGAACTGCAGGCAGGCCTGCGGGCTATCAGCGGCACCGGACCCGGCGCCTACGCGAACGAAGCCGAACGCCTCACCGGGAAGCTCCTCGAGGGCCTGCGCTACCACCGCATCGAAGAGATCTTCGAGGAGGGGCTGCACGCCTACCTCACCGATTTACAGGGGACGTGCCGCACGATCGGCTTCAACATCGCGCGGACCTACTTCTACTACGCGGTGGTCGCATGAACCGATATCGCCTTCTCCACGTCACCGAGTTTCAATACGACGGTCCCGTCTCGGAGAGCTACAACGAGGTCCGCCTACGGCCGATCGACGACGACCGGCAGAGCTGCCTCTCGTTCCGGCTGGACAGCATCCCGCATACCCGCGTCACCGCTCACCGCGATTACTTCGACAACTGGGTTCACCAGTTCAATGTCATTCCGGAGCACAGCCATCTGCGAGTGGAGGCGGAGTCCGTCGTAATGGTTCATGCCGCTCCTTTGGCGCCGAATGACGGCCTCACGCTGGAAGCCTTTGACCGCGAGCAGGAAGCGCTGCAGGACGATTACTACGATCTGCTCGCCTCCACCAACTACGTTCCTCATCTGGCCGAGCTTTATCCGTTGAGCGAGGAGGCAGCGCAAAATAGCGACGGCACGGCCGCGGCCTTTGTCCGCGCCGCCTCGGACCTGGTGCACCAGCGCATCCGCTACGAGAAAGGCGCCACGCACGTCCATTCCTCGATCCAGGATTCGCTGGCTCTAGGCGCCGGCGTTTGCCAGGATTTCACGCACGTTCTGCTTGCCCTGCTGCGCATGCGCGGTTTCCCGGCGCGTTACGTGTCCGGCTACCTCGTGCCGCGGCCGACGGCCGAGCCCGGAGCGAGCGTGGAGGAAGTGATCGGCGGCCAGGCGTCGCATGCCTGGACAGAGGCGTATGTGCCCGGATGCGGCTGGGTGAGCCTGGACCCGACACTGGGCGAACAGGTTTCGCTGCGGCACGTGCGCCTGGCTTACGGGCGCGACTACGGAGACGTAGCTCCTGTGCGCGGCGTCTACAAAGGACACTCCGGCCAGCGGCTTTCGGTGGACGTGCGCGTCCGCCCCGCCGTCGACGGAGAGGGCCACGAATGGCTGCAGGAGACCGCCGCCGGTCCGCCCAAGGTCGAGCCGGCGAGCGCCCCGCAGCAACAGCCGCAGCAGCAATGAGCTTGCAGCTCATCACGCGGGAGTTGATCGCGCAGGTGCTGGATCAGGCTCGCCAGTCGCCCCGACGCCGTATGAACTACAACTTTCATGCCGGCATGGAAGAGAACCCGCACCGTTTTCTGAACGTAATGCTGCGAGGTACCTACGTCGCGCCGCATCGCCATCTCGACCCGCCCAAGCCGGAGGCCTTTCTGGTGTTGGAAGGCCGCATCGCATTCCTGACCTTCGACGATCAAGGCCGCGTCACCACTCGCAATGAGTTGGGCGAAGGCGGGCCCCTCGGCATCGACGTGGCGGCCGGCGTCTGGCACACGCTGATTGTACTGACGCCGCACGCCGTGCTCTACGAAGTGAAGCCCGGACCCTACTCGACGGCCACCGACAAGGACTTCGCGCCCTGGGCGCCTCGCGAAGGCGAGCCCGGCGTTGCGGATTATCTTCGCGCTCTCGCCTGACGCGTAAGCGGCTCGCGCTGCGCTACACTCGGGGTTTGAAGTGAGCCGCCGCATCGCAGTCTCCTCCTCCAGCCAGATACGCCAGCGCTGGGCGTGGACCGCGCTGGAGGACATGCGCGTCGCGGGCTCGGCCGAAGTGCTCCTGATCGCCCCGTCCCGCGCCGCCGCCGACGATTTTGTGCGCACCCACACCGTGGCCGGGTCCCTGGGCATCCACTGTTTCACGCTGCCGCAACTGGCTGCGCTGCTGGCGGCCGAAGCGCTGGCGGAAAGGCGTCTGGCGCCGGTCAGCCGGCTGGGCGTGGAGGCACTGGCGGTACGTTCCATCCACTCGGTGCGAAAGAGGAAATCTCTCGAATACTTCGAGCCCGTCGCCGACCTGCCGGGTTTTGCCCGGGCGCTGGCCGACACACTACATGACCTGCGGCTTGCCGAGGTGACGCCCGGCGCTCTTCGCGCCACCGGCGTTCCCGGGGCCGATCTCTCGGAGCTGCTGGCTCAATATGAGGCTGAGCTCGCGTCGGCTTCGCTGGCCGACCTGGCGACGCTTTACCGCGTGGCCGCGGAACACGCGGCGCACGACCTTACGCGTCTGCCCTACGTGATGCTGGACGTCTCCGCGGTGTCCGCTGCCGAACAGCGCTTTCTGGCGGCCGCGGCGTCTCTGGCTCCCGCGGCCGCCGCCACCGTACCGGCGGGTGATGAGGAAGCGTTCGCCGCAATGTCCGCCGTATTGGAGCGAACCGCCCAACCGAAAAATCTGGACGATTCGCCTCCGCAAAATTCGCTCCAGCGCGTTTGCCGCTACGTCTTCGTCACCGAGACGGGAGCGCCGCGAGAGTCCGACGAAACGCTCGATTTCTTCTCGGCCGCGGGAGAGGGTCTGGAGTGCGTGGAGATCGCGCGGCGGATCCGCACGCTGGCGGACACCGAACGCCTGCCTTTTGACAGGATGGCGATTCTCCTGCGGAATCCCGACAGGTACCTGCCCCTGGTGGAGGATTCGCTTCGACGCGCCGGCATCCCGGCTTATTTCACGCGCGGTAGCCTGCGCCCGGACCCTGCCGGCCGCGCGTTTCTGGCGTTGCTCGAGTGCGCCGCCGAGGGCTTGTCGGCATCGCGATTCGCGGAATACCTCTCGCTGGGCCAGATACCCAGACTGGAAGCGTCAAAGGAGCCTGCCTGGGTGGCTTCTGAGGACGAAGCTCAGCGAAGCACTCCGCCCGTACCTGAGGAAGAGGCGCGGCCCGCGGTTGCTCCAGAGACCGACGCATCTCCGGTGATCGACGGAACGCTGCGGACGCCGATGGGCTGGGAGAAGTTGCTGGTGGAATCCTCGGTCATCGGCGGGCGCGATCGCTGGAGACGCCGGCTGTCGGGCCTGGAAGCCGAGTACCGGCTGCAACTGAACGACCTGCGCGACGAAGACGACTCGCGGGGCGAATTTCTTAGCGCCCAGATTGAGCGGCTCGGGAATCTTCAGCGCTACGCCCTGCCCATCATCGACGCACTCGACGCCCTGCCTGCCGAAGCCTCCTGGGGTGAGTGGCTCAACGCTCTGGCGGGGATCGCGGGCCTGGCCTTGCGGAACCCGCAATCGGTCGGGAGCGTGCTGGCCGAGCTGCGTCCGATGAGCGACGTCGGCCCGGTGGCGCTGGATGAAGTCCGCGCCGTGCTCGGCGAGCGCCTGCGCTTTCTGCGCCGCGAGCCCCCGCCGAAGCGCTTCGGCCGGGTCTTCGTAGGGTCAATCGCCGAAGCTGCCGGACGCTCGTTCGAAGTCGTCTTCCTGCCCGGATTGGCCGAGGGAGTATTCCCGAAGCGCATCTCCGAAGATCCGTTGATGCTGGACGATGCCCGCAAGGCGCTGGGCAGCGGATTGCGCGTGCAGGCGGGCCGCTTCGCTCAGGAGCGCCAGTTGCTGCGCGCCGCGGCGGGCGCGGCGTCGGGCCGGCTGGCGGTTTCGTATCCCAGGACCGACGCCATGCTCGGCAGAACGCGCGTCCCTTCGTTCTATGCGTTGGAGGTATTGCGGGCATCTGAAGGCCAGCTGCCGGAGCTGCGTGAGCTGGAAAAGCGGGCCGCACGTGATGTAACCACGCGACTCGGCTGGCCGGCGCCGAAGGAACCTGTTAACGCCATCGACGACACCGAACACGACCTGGCTCTGCTGGAGCCGCTGCTGCATCTACCGGCTTCGGAAGTGCGCGGCCGCGGAAAGTACCTGCTGGAAGCCAACGCGCATCTGGCGCGGTCGCTGCGCACCCGCGGCCGCCGCTGGCGGAACTTCTGGTCGGAAGCCGACGGTATCGTCGATCCGGACACCGCCACGCGGAATGTGCTGGCCAAATATCGCCTCGGCGCCCGCGTCTATTCGGCGTCGGCGCTGCAGCACTTCGCCGCCTGTCCTTATCGCTTCCTGCTGGCCTCCATACACCGGTTGCGCCCCAGAGAAGAGTCCGAACCGCTGGAGCAGCTCGACCCGCTGACGCGAGGCGCCCTCTTTCACAGCGCGCAGTTTCATTTCTTTCAGACGCTGCACCTCGATAGGCTGCTGCCGGTAACTGCCGAGAACCTGTCGCGAGTTCTAGATGCCGCCGACCGCGTAATGGACTGGGTGGCCGGCGAATATGAAGAGAAACTCGCCCCGGCCATTCCGCGCGTCTGGGGCAGCGAGATCGAAGGCGTCCGCACGGATTTGAGAGCCTGGATCCGCCTCCTGCCCCCGATCCACCGGATCTGGCGTCCGCTTCATTGGGAGCTGGCCTTCGGGCTGCCGCCTGGCAAGGACCGCGATACCGAAAGCGCCGCGGAACCGGTCGGCATAGACGGCGCCGGCCGCCTGCGGGGGTCGATCGACCTGGTGGAAATCGACACGTCGGGGTCGTTGCGGATTACGGATCACAAAACGGGGAAGGCGCCCTCTCCCCAGCCCGCCTACGTGGGCGGCGGCGAAGTGTTGCAGCCGCTGCTCTACGCCCAGGCCGCCGAGCAATTGCTGGGAAAGCCGGCGCGGGCGAGCCAGTTGTTCTTCTGCACGCAGCGCGGAGGCTACACGCCCGTAGAGATCGCGGTGACCGATCGCTCGCGCGACTTCCTCCGGCTGATCCTACAGACCATCGACGCCGCGATCGAAGACGGCTTTCTCCCCGCGGCGCCGCGCCGGGATGCCTGCGAATACTGCGACTACCGGATGGTTTGCGGGCCCTATGAAGAGGAGCGGCTGAAAAAGAAGTTGCCGGACCGACTGGAGCCGCTGCAGCAGATAAGGAACGCGCCGTGAGCCTTGCATTCCGGGTAGACGACGAAGGAGCGCGCCACCAGATCCGCACCGCGCTGGATCGCAGCCTGATCGTGGAAGCAGCGGCCGGCACCGGCAAAACCACGGAGATGGTCCACCGGATCGCGGCCGTGATCAAAAGCGGGCTCACCACGATCGACCGCGTCGTCGCGGTGACCTTCACACGGAAAGCGGCCGGCGAATTGAAACTGCGGCTCCGGCAAGAGCTGGATGCGGCGCGCGGCCGGGCGGACGCCGAAGCTCGCGCGCGGCTGGAGGAAGCCGTGGCGCACCTGGAAGAGGCGCATATCGGCACGATCCATTCATTTTGCGGGGAGATCCTGCGGGAGCGTCCGGTGGAAGCGCTGGTGGATCCGGCGTTTGAAGAGCTGTCCGAAGTAGAGGCGCCGCGGTTGTACAAGCAAGTGTTCCGGCGCTGGATGCAGGAAAAGCTGAACGTGGCCTCGCCGGGCCTGGAGCGCGCGCTGAGCCGCCTGGCCTCGCGCGACTGGGACGACCGCACGCCGATGGAGCAACTGGAAGACGCGGGTTGGAAACTGATCGAGTGGCGCGACTTCCCCGGCGCGTGGCGGCGCGAGGAGTTTGCGCTTGAAAGAGAGATCGACACGCTGGCCGGCAGCGTTAAATTGCTGGATGCGATGGCCGGGCAATGCCGGCGCACCAACGACAACCTGCGCAAATCCCTGGAGCCGGCGGTGAGCCTGGCGCAATGGATCGCCCGCGCGGAAGAGGTGCGCGAGCGCGACTACTATGCGCTGGAAGGCATGTTCATCAAGCTGTTGGGCGACTTGAAGAGGGATGTGCGCAAGGGAAGCGGCGCCTATGGAGAGGGCGTCACGCGCGAGGAAGTGCTGGCGGCGCGCGACGCAATGACGGCCGCGCTGGACGGCTTCAAGCAGCGCGCCGATGCCGATCTTGCCGGGCTGCTGCAGGGAGAACTGACCGAATTGGTGCCGCGCTACGACGACCGTAAGCGCCGCGCCGGAAAGCTGGATTTTCTCGACCTGCTGATCTGCGTCCGCGACCTGGTGGCCGGCAATGCCGAGGTGCGGCGTTACCTGCAAGAGCGGTTCAGCCATATCTTCGTCGACGAGTTCCAGGACACCGATCCCCTGCAGGCGGAAATCCTGATTCTACTTTCGTCGGCCGATCCCGACCAGCAGGACTGGCTGGAAGTGACGCCGGCGCCGGGCAAGCTGTTCGTGGTGGGAGATCCCAAGCAGTCCGTCTACCGTTTCCGGCGGGCGGATGTGATGCTGTACGGCATGATCACCAGCGCGCTCACGAGCCGCGGCGTGGAATTGGTGCGGCTGAGTAAGAGCTTCCGCGCCGTTCCGCAGATCCAGCGACTGGTGAACGTGGCTTTCGCGCCGGAAATGACCGGGGATACGGCGGCCGGCCAGCCGGAATACGTGCCCCTGGCCGAGCATGCACCATCCACCACCGATCAGCCTCCGCTGGTCGTGCTGCCGGTGCCCGAGCCTTACGGCAAACAGCGCATCTCGCGCGCATCCGTCGAGGAAAGCCTGCCCGACGCCTGTGCGGCCTGGATAGACTGGCTTTTGCGCGAAAGCGGTTGGACCGTACGCGACCTGCACGGGCAGCGCGTGGCGGTGCAGGCGTCACACGTCTGCCTGCTGTTCCGCCGATTCCTCTCGTTTGGGCGTGACGTCACACGCGATTACACGCGGGCGCTCGAAGCCCGCGGCATTGCGCACCTGCTGGTTGGGGCGAAATCCTTTCACCACCGCGAAGAAGTAGAGACCATGCGGGCGGCGCTGACGGCCGTGGAGTGGCCGGACGACGAGTTGAGCGTCTTCGCGACGCTGAAGGGTTCGCTGTTTGCCATTCCCGATTCGCTGCTGCTGCGCTTCCGCTCGGTTCTGGGATCGCTGCATCCCTTCCGGAAACTCCCAGCCGGACCGATGCCGGATTTCGCCCCGATCGTGGAGGCGCTGGGCCTCCTCGCAGAGCTTCATCGCGAGCGCAACCGCCGGCCGCTGGTGGCGACGGTCAGCGAAATCCTGGAGCAGACGCGCGCCCACGCCGGCTTCGCGCTGCGGCCGGGCGGCAATCAGGTGCTGGCCAACGTCTATCGCGTCTGCGATCTGGCGCGCAGCTTCGAACTGGGCGGCGGCATCTCCTTCCGCGGCTTCGTCGAGGAATTGAATCAGCAGGCCGAGCGTGAAGAATCGGTGGAAGCCCCGGTGATCGAAGAAGGCGCGGACGGCGTGCGGATCATGACGGTGCATACGGCGAAGGGCCTGGAGTTTCCCGTGGTCCTGCTGGCCGACATCACTGCCAATATCTGCTCTCAACAGCCCGACCGCTACGTGGATGCGCGCCAGCGCGTCTGCGCCACGCGTCTGCTGGGCTGCACTCCCTGGGACCTGATCGATCATCAGCCCGTGGAAGGCGCACGCGACCGCGCCGAGGGTGTGCGGATCGCCTATGTGGCCGCGACGCGGGCGCGCGACCTGCTGGTGGTACCGGCAGTGGGCGACGAACCGCTGGACGGGTGGCTGGCGCCGCTGCACAAGTCCATCTACCCGGCGCGGGAGCGCGCGCGGGCTTCCAAGCCGGCGCCGCTGTCGCCCCAGCTAGGCGAAGACACCGTGCTGCGGCGCCCACCCGATTTCGATACCACGCCCGCGGATTCGGTGCGTCCCGGCCTGCACGACCTGGACGGCTATGGCGTGGTCTGGTGGGATCCGCGCAAGCTCCATCTCAAAGCCGAGGCGAAGTTCGGACTGCGTCAGGAGGAGATTCTGGCCGAGGACGCGGGCGCGCTAGCTTCTTCCGAGGGGGTGCGCCGCTACCGGGAGTGGTGGGAGCGCCGCGCGGAAATCCTGGCCGCCGGCGGCACGCCGGCGTTCGATCTGCTGATCGCTACAGAGGTGGCCGAGGCGCCGCCGGGTCCTGAGATCGCCATTCAGGTGGCGTCGACCAAGACTGCCCAGACCCGACCGGCGGGGAAGCGCTTCGGGACGCTGGTCCACGCGGTGCTGCGGGAGGTCCCGTTGAACGCGCGGAAACCGGCGATCCAGGCGATGGCGGCGGCCAAAGCACGCGTCGTCGGGGCGACGCCGGAAGAGAGCGAAGCGGCGGTAGAAGCCGTCGCGGCGGCGCTTGCGCATCCGCTGCTGCGCCGCGCTACGGAGGCGGAGCACTGTCACCGGGAGTGGCCGCTTGTGCTGAAGCTGGGCGCCGGGGACACGGATATCCGCGCTACGGAGCGCGTGCTCGAAGGGGTGGTGGATCTGGCGTACCTCGAAAATGGCGGATGGACGATCGTGGATTTCAAGACCGACGCCACGCTGTTGCCGGAGCGGTATCAGCGCCAACTGGCCTGGTATGTCCACGCCGTCGGGCGGCTGACCGGGCAGCCGGCGCACGGCTGGCTGCTCAACGTTTGAGCGCGACCCACTCTTCGCTGGCCAGGATTCGCGGGCCGCAGTCGATCAGGCGGGGCAGAAGCTGGAAGACATCCACCGGGCTCCACTCGAACCCGCGACGCGTCCGCAGGCCCTGGCGGTTCAGGTCGTCGGCCACTTTCGAAAGCGGCTCGTCACGGGCGATCAGCTGCATCATTCGCATCAGGACGGCCATCTCCTCGGTGCTTTCCTCCAGGTGATGGCAATCGGTGGAAACGCGGAGCCCGTAGGGAACCTCCTGGCGCGACGGCGGAGCCTCGCCGTCACGCACCCACTCCACTGCCGCCAGACGCCATCCTTGTGATGAGCGGCGCTCGATGTAGCCGGCGTCGAGCGAACCGGAGAGTTCTTCGCGCATGCGTTCCATACCGGAGATTTTGACGCACGCCGCTTGCCAACGTTTGCAAGTGATTTGGAGCGTTGCGGCGACGGCGAGGATGGTGTCCGCAAGTGGGATGGCGGTGTCCCGTAGGTGGGACGGGCATCGCAACTTCGTTAGGCAATGTCCCTATGGTTTGCGTTGGCCAAGAATGCGCTTCAGGTTGCGCCGGCCGTGCAGGACGCGAATGATTTGGAGCGGTTGGCTGTCGGGCCGATAGACGATCATGTAGTTGGGGTACTTCGGAAGGGTCCAAAAAGCGAACGGGTAGTTTCGTTAGATCCCGGCGAACATGCCCGATGAGAGGGCCTCCGGCCAGGAACGAGCAAGCTGCTTTAATTTCCGCTTCGACTGCGTCTGCGGCGTCGGGATTGTCCTGCGATATGAAGGACCAGATCGCGTCTAGGTCGTCAATAGCGTCCGGGGTGAGCCGGAAAGAAGCCATTAACCTTTAGTGCGGCGTTCATCACGCCGGCGGCGCAATTCTTGAAAAGCCTCTTCCCCGTCAAGGAGTTCTCCACGTTCCGCCTGGGCGAAACCATGCTCAATCCTGGCCGCAATCCTGCGACGGTTTTCGGCAAGCCACTCCTCTTGCTCATGGAGCATCTCGATAGCTCGCTCAACGAATTCGTCCGCGGACCTGTACGGGCCGCGTTGAACGTCGCGCTGAATCAGGGCTTCCAATTCGGGTCTTAGCCGAATCGTCATACCTGTACCGTACGCCGACACGAGTGTAGTGTCAACTGTACCGCTTGCCGAAAAGCGTGCGGCTCGATACCTGGGAGCTACAGAAGACGCCGGGAACGAGGAGCGGACGCGCGGTCTTTCAGCCGCTGCTCGCGGCGGCGCAGGGAGGGGGTATCCTCGTGCCCCAGCGCGCTGCGCGTCATTTCGAGCGCCATCGGGTAATTGCGCTCCTTGTGCTCATAGTACTTGGCCAGCTCTTCCAGGGCCTGGACGCGATAGGGGTTGCGGCTGGCGGCGAGATCCGTAAAGACACCCAGCGCGGCTTCCATGCGCTCCAGCTTCTTTTCGAGCTGGCCGATGTCCCACAGCGTCCGGAACAGCAGATCGTCCGGAAGGCCGAGATCGACGGCGCGGCGCAACAGAGGCAGGGCGCGGTCGGGCTCACCGGCCTGCACTACCCAGCGCGCCAGGCCGACCAGGTCGGCGCCATGGCGGATGTGCAGGTCCTCGGGCGAACGAAAAGCGTATGGTACGATCCCGGTGAGGCAGGCCAGCGTCACGATGTCCATCACGTTGTGGTGGAAGATCGGCACCAGTTTGAAGGCTTGGCGCGTGCGCAGGTACTCGAAGAAATAGTAGGGGATCATTTCGCCCGGGAGGTCCCCGTGGCGTTCCAGGCCCAGGATACGGGTTTCCAGATCCACCAGACGGCAGCTTTCCAGGCGCAGTTTCCAGAGCCGCCGCGCGCCGTGGAGGAGGTCAAGGTGGGCCATTCGCTCGAATGGTGCACGCATGCGGGACATGCGGTAGCGGGTGTCGAGCAGCGGCAGGTCGTAGGCCTTGCCGTTGTAGGTGACCAGCACGTCGAATTGCTCCAGATACTCGGACAGGCCGGTCAGCAGCGACGGCTCGTCGGCGAAATCCCGCATGAAGAACTGGCGGACGCGGAAGCCCTCCGCCTCGATGCTCCCGACGCCGATGAGGAAGGCATACGTTCCGGCGCCCCCGGCAAGGCCTGTGGTCTCCGTGTCCAGAAACGCCCATCGGGTAGGAGCGGCGGCCGGCACCTCGCCGCCGGAGAGCGCATCCAGCAGATCATGCGGCAGCTCGATCAGCGTCGAGATATCCATGTTTCCGTGCCGGCGGTGGCGCTGATAGACCTTCTCGGTTTCGAAATGCTCGCCGACGGAAGTGGCGACAACCTGCCCGCTGATCAGATCTTCCACGAAGTAGCGGTCGGGGCGGAGGTCGAAGAACTCGAAATCCGGGGGCATGTCGTCCGGCACCGGCTGGACGGGCTGCGGCGCGGGCGAAGGGGTCAACCATTTCCGGTCGATCTTCGCCACCCGCTTCCGTAGCTCGGCTAACTGGTCCGAATAGTCCACTTCGCCTTTTCTTTGCTTTTTATCCACTATAGTCGAGAGGTGATCAAGAGTGCAATTGTCCCTGTGGCGGGACATGGGACACGGCTCCTGCCGGCCACCAAGTCGCAACCGAAAGAAATGCTTCCGGTAGCCCGGAAGCCCATTGTTCAGTACGTGGTGGAGGAGTTGGTCAAGAACGGCATCCGGCAGATTCTGTTCGTCACCGGCCGCAGCAAGTCCTCTATCGAGAATCATTTCGACCACGACCCGGAGCTGCACCGGACGCTGACTGCGGCGAAGAAGCAGGATCTCCTGGCGGAAATCGACTTTCAGGATTTGAACGCCCACTTCTTCTACACCCGCCAGCCTTTGCAGCGAGGGCTGGGGGACGCCATTCTATGCGGCGAAAATTTCGCCGGCGAGGAGCCGTTCCTGGTGGCGCTGGGAGATTCGATACTGGGCATGAACGCGAACTCAACCGTGGTGACGCGGATGGCCGAAGTCTTCGAGTCCCGGCGGGCGAGCTGCGTGATCGCGGTGGAGGAGGTGCCGCGCGAGGAGACCGGGCACTACGGGATCGTCAAGCCTGCCGAGACCGGGAGCGACGCATTCCGCGTGGCGGACCTGGTGGAGAAGCCGTCGCCGGAAGACGCGCCGAGTAATCTGGCGATCGCCGGGCGTTACATTTTCTCCCCGCTGATCTTCGATCTCATCCGGCGCGTGGAAGCCGACAAGCGCGGCGAAATCCAGATCACGGACGCGATCCGGCTGCTGTGCGAAGAAGGCAAGCGCGTCATGGCGGTGAAACTGGCGCCGGGCGAGAAGCGGTACGATATCGGAAACTTCCCCAGCTATTTTGAAACCTTCGTGGAATTCGCGCTGGCCGACCCGGAATACGGCGCGGAGTTCCGGCGCGTGCTGGAGAAGGTGCTGGCGGCCGAGCCGGTGCGGTAGGCGTGTTGGCAAAAGCGGAAGGATCGCCGCGCAAGGGACGCGTGGTGCTTTTCTTTGCGGCGTTGCTTGTGATCGTTGGTGTCTTCCGGTTTTGCTACCTGGATGTTTTGTGGGCAGAGGAGAACCTGCCGCTGGCCGCGGCGGCGCAGATGCGGGAAGGCGCAGCGCTGTATCGCGACGTCTGGTTCGACAAGCCCCCGCTGCTGGCGGCGTCTTACCTGTTGTGGGGCGCACGCGACGGCTGGGGGCTGCGGCTGGCGGGGTCGCTCTACGTTCTGCTGGCAAGCTGGCTGGCGTTCTGCTTCGCGCGGGATGTGTGGGGCGAGCGCGAGGGATTTTGGGCGGCGGGACTGCTGGCGTTCTTTCTGACCTTCGACTTTCACGCCGCGGTGATGCCGCTGGCGGCGGACCTGTTGATGCTGGCACCGCATCTGGCGGCGGTCTGGCTGGCGTGGAAAGGCCGGGCGTTCTGGAGCGGGATCGCCGCGGGCGTCGCGTTTTCCATCAATGCGAAAGGGGCTTTCGTGCTGGCGGCGTGCGCACTGTGGGCATCGCCTGCGCCCCTGCTGGGCGGCTTTGCGGCGTCGACGGCGGCGGTGCTGGGTTGGTTGGGGGCGCAGGGCGCGCTGGCGGATTATTATCAGCAAGCCTGGCGCTGGCCGTCGCTCTACGCGTCGGACACCTTCGTCGAGCGGCCTATGATGCATGGGCTGGTGCGAACGGCAAGCTGGGCGGGATTTCACGCGGCGTTGTTGGCGGCTGGGCGCCTAGAGCGCGACCGCTGGAAGTGGCTGGCATGGGGCGCGCTTTCGCTGACCGCGGTCGTTGTAGGGTATCGCTTTTTCGAACGGTATTACTTCCAGCTGCTGCCGGTGGCGGTGCTGCTGGCGGCACGCGGGATGGCGACGCCAGGGCGGAGGCAGTGGCTGGCTCTTGCCCTTTTGTTGATTCCAGCGGTGCGCTTCGGGCCGAGATATTTCGCTCAAAGCGGCTGGGCCGACACGGCGATGGATCGCGACAGCCGGGAAGCTTCGGCGCTGGTGCGGGGCCATGCCCGGGCCGGCGACACGCTGTTTGTCTGGGGCTTTCGTCCGGAGATGTTCATTTACACCGGACTGCGGGCCGGAACACGATTTCTGGAGTGCCAGCCGCTGACCGGCGTCGCGGCGGACCGGCATCTGCGGCAGACCAAGTCGCTGATGCCGGAAGCCGGCGCGGAGAACCGGCGGGAGCTGGCGCGGTCGCGGCCGGCGTTTGTTGTGGACGGGCTGGGTCCGTATAACGCGGCGCTGGCCATCACGCAGTACGGCGATTTAAGGGAATGGCTGAGCGGATATGAAGAAATCGGGCGGACCTTCGGGACGGTGATCTACCGGCGGAGGTAAAGTTTACTTCTCGGCGCCGCGCAGCCAGGTGACCTTCTTCGCGGGCGTGTACTGCTCGCACTGAATGCGGTCCGTGACGCCGGACGCGATCTGGGCGCAGGCGTTCTCGCGCGCGGTGCGCTCGGCCTGCGGCTTGGTGGACGCCGACGCCGTCCGGCACGACGAGCCGCCCTGGAATTCCATGCAAACCTCGACCCGGTAGGCGGCTTGTCCCATGGTGGCGAGGATCACGGCGGCGATCACGGCCACGACGAATCCGAGTCCGATGAGCGCGGTCTTGTTCACGCGAAGAAGTTTCCCATCTGGCGGAACTTTTCGTAGCGGTGGTCCACCAACTCTTCGGGCGTGAGCGGCGCGAGCTGAGCCAGCGTCCAGCGAAGCGTTTCGCGAACGTGGGCGGCGGCGGCGTCCCAATCGGCGTGCGCGCCTTCGGGCGGCTCGGGGATGATGCCGTCGATCAGGCCCAGGCCGTGCAGGTCCTCGGCGGTGAGCTTGAGAGCGCCGGCCGCTTCCTCGGCGCGGGCGGCGTCGCGGTAGATGATAGCCGCGCAACTCTCGGGGGAGATCACGGAGTAAACTGCGTTCTCCAGCAGGTAAACGTAATTGCCGACGCCTAGAGCCAGCGCGCCGCCACTGCCGCCCTCGCCGATGCAGATGACAATGATGGGCACTTTGAGGCGCGACATCTCGCGCAGGTTGCGGGCGATGGCTTCGGCCTGGCCGCGCTCCTCGGCGTCGATACCGGGGTAGGCGCCGGGAGTGTCCAGGAAAGTGAGGATCGGGCGGCCGAACTTGGCGGCCATTTGCATGACCCGCAGCGCTTTGCGGTACCCCTCCGGCTTGGGCATGCCGAAGTTGCGGTGAAGCTTTTGCTTCGTGTCGCGGCCCTTCTGCTCACCGATCACCATGATCGGCTGGTCCTCGAAGAAGGCGGAGCCGCAGACGATGGCGGCGTCGTCGCCGAAAGAGCGGTCGCCGTGAATCTCCTGGAAGCCCGTGAAAAGCCGCGGGATGTAATCCAGCGTATGCGGCCGTTTGGCATGCCGCGCGAGCTGGACGCGCAGCCAGGCCTGGCTGGCCGGCTTGGTTTCGGCCGGGGCGGGGGCGGCGGCTGGGACGGGTGTGGGTTCGGAACTCATGTCGGACTATCCGGCGGCGAGCACTTCGAGCGCGTCGGGCCCGCAAATCTTCTCGAGCGCCGCTTTGAACTCGCGGTCCGGACGAACTTTGGCCGGAACATCCAGGATAACGGAAAAATCGCGGGCCAGTTCGAGCCGGAACCGGACCTCGGTGCCGCCGGGCTTCTGCCGGAACAACTGCTCCAGCGCTTCCGCCGCTTCCTGTTCCCGATTGCGGCCCAGCCGTACCTTGATGGAGATCAGCGACGGCATCGGCACGTGGGCGTTTTCCAGGGGCACGATCTCCTGGATAGAGATCTTCGGGGGAGCGCCGTCTTCGGGCAGCACCAAAGCGCGGACAAAGACGGCGCGGTCTTCGACCAGCATTGGCGCCAGGCGTTCAAAGTTGGTGGAGAACAGCAGCGCTTCCACCGACCCGGCGAGGTCTTCGAGCTGCATGGCGGCCCAGGGCTTGCCCTCCCGGTTGCGCTTGCGCTGGACGGTGGTGATGACGCCGCACATCGCCACGTCGACGCCCTTGCTCAGGCCCTCCAGGCTGCTGGAATCGCGATTGGCCAGCTCCGCAATCTTATCGCGGAACTGGTCGAGTGGGTGCCCGGTGACGTAGAAGCCGAGCATTTCCTTTTCGCCCTGCAGCAGGTCCTTGGGGGTCCAGTCCGGGACTTTGGGGAGCGGCGCCTGGTGATCCTCCTGGGACTCCTCGCCGCCGAACAGGCCCGCCTGGCCGCATTCGCGATCCTTCCATGCGCGCATGCCGGTTTCAATGGCGCTGTCGATAGCGGCGAATTTCTGAGAGCGCGATCCGTCCAGGGCATCCATCGCGCCGGCCTTGATCAGGCTCTCCAGCACCCGCTTGTTGACGTTCGTCAGGTCGATCTTTTCGCAGAACTGATAAATGCTGTGGAAGCGGCCGACCTCGTTGCGCGCGGCGATGATGGCTTCGACGGCGTTCTGTCCGATGTTCTTGATGGCCCCGAGCCCGAAGCGGATCGCCTGCCCGTCCGGCGTGAAGCTGAAGTCGGACGAATTCACATCCGGCGGCAGCACAGTGATGCCCATGTCGCGGCACTCGTTGATGTACTTCACGACCTTGGAAGTGTTGCCGGTTTCCGAGGTGAGCAGCGCGGCCATGAACTCGATCGGGTAGTGCGCCTTCAGGTAGGCGGTGACATAGGCGAGATAAGCGTAGGCGGCCGAGTGAGACTTGTTGAAACCGTACTCGGCGAACTGGGCCATCAGATCGAAGAGCTTTTCGCACTTCCTGGCGTTGAATCCCTTGTCGCGGCCGCCCTGCATGAAGCGCTCGCGCTGCGCGGCCATCTCCTCCTTCTTCTTCTTGCCCATGGCCCGCCGGAGCATGTCGGCTTCCCCGAGCGAATAGCCGGCGATGACGTTGGCGATCTGCATCACCTGCTCCTGGTAGAGGATGATGCCGTAGGTTTCCTCGAGCAGCGGCTTCAGCTCCGGCAGGTCGTAGGTCACCGCTTTACGGCCGTGCTTGCGGTCGATGAAGTCGTCCACCACGCCGCCTTTTAGCGGACCGGGGCGGTAGAGAGCGTTGAGAGCGGTCAAGTCTTCGATGCGCTCCGGTTGATAGCGGCGGAGCACGTCGCGCATCCCCGGAGATTCAAACTGAAAGACGCCGCTGGTGAAACCCTTGGAGAAGATGAGATAACTTTCCGCGTCGTCGAGCGGCAAGTCCTCCACCTGGATGTCGACGCCGCGGTGTTTCTTGATGAGCTTCAGCGCGTCCTCGATGATGGTCAGCGTCGTCAGGCCCAGGAAGTCCATTTTGAGCAGGCCGAGTTTCTCGAGCCCGTTCATGTCGTACTGGGTGACGATTTCGTCCTTGTTGGTGCGGTACAGCGGGACGATGCTGATCAGCGGCACGGGGGAGATTACTACACCCGCGGCGTGGACACCGGCGTTGCGGGCCAAGCCTTCCAGGCGCTGCGCTACCTCGAGAACCTCGGCCACACGAGGGTCCTGTTTCGCCAGCGCGTGGAAGCCGGGCTCGGCGGCGATGGAATCCTTGAGGCCTATGTTGAGCACCGCCGGAACCAGCTTAGTGACTTTGTCGACGTCGCCAAAGCTCATGTCGAGGACGCGGCCGACATCCTTGATTGCGGCGCGTGCACCGAGCGTGCCGTAGGTGATGATCTGGGCGACCTGCTCGCGGCCGTATTTTTCGGTGACGTACTTGATCACTTCGCCCCGGCCGCGCGTGCAGAAGTCGATGTCGATGTCGGGCATGCTGATGCGCTCCGGGTTCAGGAAGCGCTCGAAGAGCAGGCCGTATTGCAGCGGGTCGACGTCGGTGATGCCCATGGAGTAGCTGACCAGCGAGCCGGCGGCCGAGCCGCGTCCGGGGCCCACCGGGATGGAACTCTGTTTGGCGAAACGGATGAAGTCCCAGACGATGAGGAAGTAGCCGGAGAACTTCATCTGCTGGATCATGCGGATTTCCAGGTCCAGCCGCTCGACGTACTCGGGCAGATCGTGCTTTAGACGGCCTTCGGCGCGCATGGCTTCCAGGCGCGGGCGGCGCTTTTCAAAGCCCTGCCTGGCGACGTAGGCGAAGAAGGAATCGGTGGTGTGGCCGTCGGGGACCTCGAAGCGCGGGAACGGCTCTTTGACCTTTTCGAGCTTCACCTTGCAGCGCTGGGCGATCTCCCAGGGTCGGTTGACGGCCTCCTCCAGCTCGCCGAAGAGCCGCATCATCTCGTCGCGGGTCTTGAGGTAGAACTCGGGATGATCCCAGTGCATGCGCGCCGGGTCGGACATGGTCTTCCCGGTCTGGATGCACATAAGAATCTCGTGCGCCCGGGCGTCGTCGCGGCGCAGATAGTGGGAGTCGTTGGTGGCTACCAGCGGGACGCCGGTTTCCTGCGAGAGGCGGTTGACGATCGGAATCAGTTTGCGGTCCTGATCCAGGCCGTGGTCCTGGATTTCCAGGAAGAAATTGTTTTTTCCGAAAATGTCCGTGTAAGTGTAGGCGAGCCGCCTGGCGTCGTCGTAGCGCTCGTTGAGAATCGTTTCGTTGATGTCGCCGCGCAAGCAGGCGGAAAGGGCTATCAGGCCTTTGGAGTACTGCGCGAGCAGGTCCTTGTCCACGCGCGGCTTGTAATAGAAGCCCTCCAGGAATCCGGTGGAGACCAGCTTTACCAGGTTGCGGTAGCCTTCCTGGTTTTCGCAGAGTAAGACTAAGTGGTTGTAGCGGTCGCCGTCGCCGCGGGTTTTGTGGCCCTGCTGGGAGACGTAAACCTCGCAGCCGATGACGGGATGGATGCCTTTGGCGTGCGCTGAATTATAGAACTGGACGGCGCCGAACAGGTTGCCGTGATCGGTCATTGCCACGGCAGGCATTTTCTGCTCGGCGACGATGTCCATGAGTTGCCCGATTTCACAGGCGCCGTCGAGCAGGGAGTAATCGGTGTGGCAGTGTAGATGGACGAAGGGAACTTCTGACATCCGCGATTCCAGTCTCAGGCGGGGGAGGAGGGTACGGCTTCATTCTACCGCAGCGGACAAGGAAGAGAAGAGCGGCTTGTTAAGCTGAAAGCTTCACCGCATGGACGCCTCCTCGCTCTCTTTGAGTCTCACTCCGCAAGGGCGGCTCGTCTTGGCTCCGGATATCGACGCACCGCGTCTTGACGATAGCCTGACCGGCCGTTTACATGAAGCTTTCGAACGCGGATCGGGCCACGGGCTTCTGCTGCTGGGAGCGGACGAAGCCGGGGCGGCGCTGCCTTCGGTGCACTCCTATTGGCGGGAATTCGGGGCGCGCTATGTCACCGCGCTCTGCACCCAGCAACCGGCCGATGAACCGCCGAAAAGCGTAGCGGCCCCTCCGGACGACGAGTTGGAGCGGATCGCGCTGGCGGCTCCTCCCATGATCGGGGCGGAATATCTGACCGCTGCGGTGCTGGAGGCTTTGTGGCAGGAACTTGACGCGGCATTTGGCATTGAGCTGGCGGAATCAAAAAGCGGCGTACAGGATTTTCTCAAGCGTCGCAATCCGGCATGGAACCTGGTGGGCCGCGTGCATTTCAATATTGCCGAGAACCGCAAGGATCCGGAAGCGCCGTTCGCATTTCTGGCGACCTATACCACGCGGTTGTCGGCGCAGGCCAAGGCGCAGCATCTGCCTCTGGGTCAAGCCTTGCGCGAGTACGCGGGCGCGGCGAACAAGCAAAAGCTCCTATCGTTGCTGGTTCCGGTACAGCGGGCATCGGAGACATGCCCCTGGCTGAAGGCGATGGTCGACGCGGGTGAAATCTTTCATCCGCTTCGTTGGACACCGCGAGAGGTGGTACAGCTTCTGCGGGACGTCCCACCTCTGGAGACGGCGGGCGTTGTCGTGCGTATGCCCGCGGCATGGCGCGGCAATCGTCCGCCGCGGCCGCGAGTGACGGGCACGGTGGGAGCCAAGGCGCCGTCCGGACTGGGGCAGAACGCACTACTGGATTTCCGCATGGACGTCACTCTCGACGGCGAGCCGCTGACGGCCGCCGAAATCCGCGATCTGCTGGCCAGGACCGATGGGCTCGCGTTGGTGCGGGGACGTTGGATCGAACTCGACCGCGAACACCTGCAAGGCATGATCGACCGCTTCCGCGACGTGGAGCGCACGGCGAAGGACAACGGCCTGGCCTTCGCCGAGGCCATGCGGCTGGTGGCTAGCGCCGACGTCGCCGCCGAAGATGCGGCCGCAGCGGAGCACGCCGACTGGGCGCAAGTAGTCGCCGGCCCCTGGCTGGCGGAGACCTTGCAGGGCCTGCGCAGCCCTCAGGGGTTGGCGCAAATCGACCCCGGCGACGGACTCCAGGGCGTGCTGCGGCCCTATCAGCAGGTCGGCGTGCGCTGGCTTTATTTGCTGGCGAAACTCGGACTCGGAGCGTGCCTTGCCGACGACATGGGACTCGGCAAAACCATACAGGTTCTCTCGCTGCTGCTGGTGCTTAAGCGACAGGACGGCGCCGGGGCGCAGCCCAGCCTGCTTGTGGCGCCAGCATCGCTGCTGGCCAACTGGGCGGCGGAAATCGAACGCTTTGCGCCGGGGTTGAAGGCGCTTGTCGCCCATCCGTCGGCTCTGCCGTCAGCCGAGCTGAAGGCTGTTGACGCCGCGCGGCTGCGCGACATCGACCTGGTGATCACCAGCTATGGATCGCTACTCCGCCTGCCGTGGATTGGAGAGCTGCCATGGCGGCTGGCCGTGCTGGACGAGGCGCAGGCCATCAAGAACCCGGATGCCAAACAAACCCGCGCCGTCAAGCAGCTCAAAGCGCGCGCCAGGTTGGCCCTTACCGGCACGCCGGTGGAGAACCGGCTGGGCGACCTGTGGTCGATCTTCGACTTTGTCAACCCGGGCCTGCTGGGAACGGTGAAGGAATTCACTGGCTTCGCAAAGCGCCTGGCTGAGCGGCCACACGGCTCTTACGGGCCGCTGCGCGAGCTGGTGCGTCCGTACATTCTGCGGCGGCTGAAGACGGACAAAACCGTGATCTCCGACCTGCCTGACAAAACCGAAATCAAGGCGTTCTGCCCCCTCAGCCGCCGGCAGGCCGCACTCTACGAGCAAGCGGTGAAGGACCTGGCCGAACAACTCGCGGATGCCACCGGGATACGGCGTAGAGGGCTGGTGCTGTCGTTCCTGATGCGCTTCAAGCAGATTTGCAACCATCCTTCGCAATGGCTGGGCGACGGCGCCTGGGCCGAAGCCGACAGCGGCAAATGGGCGCGCTTGCGCGACATTGCCGAAGTGATCGCCGCCAAACAGGAGAAGATGCTGGTTTTTACTCAGTTCCGCGAGGTGACCGCGCCCCTGGCCGCTTTCCTCGGCTCGGTTTTCGAACGGCCCGGCCTGGTGCTGCACGGAGAAACCGAAGTGAAGAAGCGCAAGGATCTGGTGCGCCGGTTCCAGGAAGACGAAGCCGTCAGATTCTTCGTTCTCTCCCTTAAGGCCGGTGGCGCCGGACTGAACCTGACGGCCGCATCGCACGTGGTGCATTTTGACCGCTGGTGGAATCCGGCGGTGGAGAACCAGGCCACGGACCGCGCCTTCCGCATCGGCCAGACCAAGAACGTGCTGGTGCACAAGTTCGTCTGCCGCGGTACCGTGGAAGAGAAAATCGACCAGCTCATCGAGTCAAAGCGCCAGCTCTCGCAAGAGTTGCTGGAGGGCGGCGCCGACTTATTGCTGACGGAGTTGAAGGACGACGAATTGCTGAAGCTGGTTGCGCTGGATATCAATAAAGCGCTGAAGGAGGCGTGATCGATGGTTTACGAGGGTTGGGGATGGCGGCCCTATGTTTCGGTTGCGGAGCGGCGGCGCAAAGCGGCGCGCGAGTTGGAGAAGCGCAGGAAAAAAGGTCACGCCGTTTCACCCGTCGTCATCGAAGGCCGCACCATCGCCAAGACCTTCTGGGGCAAATCCTGGTGTGAGAATCTGGAGCGGTATAGCGATTATGCTAACCGGCTGCCGCGCGGGCGGACCTATGTGCGCAACGGCTCGGTGGTCGATTTGCAGATTACGGCGGGCGCGATCCATGCTTATGTCAGCGGCTCAGAGTTATACGAAGTTTCGCTTGCAGTGGCGCCGGTGGCGAAAGCGAAGTGGAAATCCATCTGCGCCGACTGCGCCGGCGGAATCGATTCCTTGGTCGAGTTGCTGCAAGGGCGGTTGTCCAAGGGCGTGATGGAGCGGATCTGCCGCCAAAGCCAAGGCCTCTTTCCCTCACCGGCTGAGATCCAGCTTTCGTGCAGTTGCCCCGACTGTGCCGGAATGTGCAAGCATGTCGCGGCGGTGCTGTACGGCATCGGCGCGCGGTTCGATCATCAACCCGAACTTCTCTTCCGCTTGCGCGCGGTGGACGAACTGGAATTGATCGCCAATGCGGGCAGTGAAACACCACTGGCGAAACAAGGACCAGGCGCCGGCAAGATTCTGGGAGGCGAAGACCTCGCGGGGATTTTCGGCCTCGACATGGTGCAGAGCGGCAGCTCCGGCGCGGAACTGGCCGGCCGCAAACCGGCTAAGGCAAAACGCGTGGGCAAGGCGGCAATAGCGTTCCAGGGAAACGGCAAACCGGGAAAACAAGTCCCTTCACCCCAACTGAGAAAGCGCGCATCGCCCGCGGTGAAGCCGCGGTGGGCGTTGAAAAAATAGCGGTCCCGTTTAAATCGGCGCACTGTAGTCGACGCCAAGCGCATGGGCCAGCTCGGCGAATCGCGGGTCGGCCGTCCAAAGCTGCAATCTGCCCACAATAGCGGAGGCCAGCAGATGAACGTCGATCCATCCCACGCCGCGGCCATGCAGGCCGCGATCTCGAACGAACGCGACGACGTCATGGTGAGGGATCGTATCCGCTTGATGCATTCGCTCATAAGCGGCCAGAAACTTTCCTCGGCCTCCGCGATCGCCGATGAGGAGTTCTCCGTAAACCAGTTCGTGCCCGCTCACTTCGTCCAGGTCGAGGAGCCGGTCCAGCTCGGCCGCATAGGGCGTCCGATTGGAAAGGAAACGAATCCAGACGGAGGTGTCTACCAGCACCATCACGCCACTCTTCGTCTAGCCGCTGATTTTTCGCGACGCCGGGGCACTTCGCGTGCCTGAGGTTCTGAACCTCTCAAAGCCCGCAGGCGCTGGTAAGCCGCGCGTCGTACCAGGGCCTCCAGCCCCAACCGGATGGTCTCGGTGTCGGTTGCCGCACGGCATGCCGCCTTTGCCTCGACGAGGAGCTTGGCATCGACGTTGAAGGTCTTCTTCATACCGTCGATTATGCCATACAGATATGGCGAGTTGGCCCATACCGTCGCGAGCTTTTAGCATTGAGAGGCTACATAAAGTCTGCGATACTGCTGACGTGCGGCCCTTCTGCTTGATCGTACTGGCGATGATCGCGTTGGCCGGCCGCGGTGGGGCCTGTACGTACTTCTATCCCAGCATTCAGGTTGGGCCAAACTTCCGAGTGAAAGTCGAGGACAATGGCCGTCCGGTTAAAGGCCTTCGTGTGGAGATCGCCAGTGACCAGGGCAGCGACGATCCGATTGTCGCAGCTACTGACAAGAAGGGTTTCGCACTCTTCCGTGGCGTACGACCCGGTTCCTACCACCTGAGAGCCGAGCACGATGCCGGGGTCCCAGATGGCGCCCACCTTGAAGTAAAGGTCGATGTTCCCACCGGCGTGACTGTACCCCTGAGGTGGCCGAGTCTTCCGCTCCTTTTGGTCCGGTCCCTGAAGGGGACGATGCGCGGGCCCGATTATCTTCCGGGACAGCACGAGCCAGGGCTTTCACTCGACCTACTAGACGTTAGTTCCGGGCGAAAGTTGAAAACTGTGCAGACCAGCGATAATGGCGAGTTCAATTTTGAGTACTCTACGCCTGGCCGGTACTTCTTGAGCCTGAATCCACCGGGCCAGGGGGGCTTCATTGCGGTTGCTGTCGACCGCGATGCGCGCACGGAGCAGTTGGATCTCGACATAGGGTGGTCGAGTTGCGGCCTTTATTATTCGGACACGAGCACATGCCCGCAAAGCGAATTGCAGACCGAGGAGGTTTCCGGCCGGGTAGTCGATTCCGGCGGGGCAATGATTCCGCGTGCGAAGATCCTTTTACTTGATCCGGCTGGAACGGTCGTTCGGCAACTGCAGAGCGACGACACAGGAAGATTTACTTCGTCCGGTTCTCTTGCAGGGACCTATCTGTTGGTCGTGAGTAGCGGGGGTTTCACGCCGTATCGCCGAACCGTGCACGTCAAACCTGCACGTGACCAAGCGCGCCGTTCGCTAATTACCGTGCAACTCGGCGCGCTGGGACGTTGCAGCTCCGCTCATGCCCAATAGCTGGCTGTCCAAAGGCGTCCCGATGAGTCGGGACGCGGCAGGCTGAGAGCCTGCGCCACGTCATGCGTTGAGCTTGTGGCGCACGATCAAGCCCAGAGTGGTTTCGTCGAAAGACGGGTCCTGCGAGGCGTCCAGGATTTCCTTAGCCACTACGATGAGGCGCTTCCGCGTCCGGCGGCTGGTTTCGTGCAGGCGGGCGTACGCTTCCTCTTCAGTCAGGTGCAGGGCGTTGCGTAAGGCGGAGTTCGCGCCGGAAAGAATTTTTCGCTCTTCGATGCTGTCGTCCGGTCTGAAGCTCTCCAGTTTCCGCAGGTCGCTGGGGGTCCATGCGGGCGGTATGGGAAGGGCAGTCGAAGTCAATTGGTGACGCATAAGTTTTCTCCTTGTCGCGCGCTCAGAAGCTGAGGCGCGCGGAAAGCTGGGCGGTACGCGGCGACCGCGCGCTGGAAACCACGGCAAAATCGGCGGCGCCGAACGTGAATCCGGGAACATTGAAGATCGCGTGATTGAACAGGTTGTACAGCTCACCGCGCAGGTCGAATTTCCAGCGCTCCGTGATGGAAAAGCTCTTCTCCAGAGTAAGGTCGGTGGTCACTACCGGCGCGCCGCGGAGGCCGGATCGCGGCGAGTTCCCAAAGGTGAGCGGCGCCGGATTGGCAAAGGCCGAGGTGTCGAACCAACGGCTGACTGTTCGCTGATCCAGCGCAGCATCGTGAAGCAGGTTCGGCCGCAGCAAACCGGCAGGAAACGCGTTGGTGGTATTGGCCGTAGTGATCACGGTGAACGTAGGACCGGATTCGGCCGTTTCGAGCAAGCCGACCTTCCAGCCGCCCAGGACGCCGTTCACCACAGCATTGCTCTTAAACTTGCGCAGTTCATACAACAGCGTGACCACGACACGCTGCGGCACGTCGCTTCCGCTGCTTCCTTTGTCCAGGCGCCGGTTGTACGCGTCCATGTAGCTGCCCGTGGAGCCGAACTCCTGGGCCGCCTCGACGTCGTCGAGAAACTTCGAGAACGTGTAGTGGGCCAGGAACGACAAGCTGCCGCTCATGCGCTTTTCCGCCCGCACGAACCCGCCATGGTAGGTGGAGTTGCCGATGGACGGATTGATCCAACTGACGTTGTTGAACTGTGGGAAAGGCCGGACGAGTTGCGCCGCTCCCGAAGTCATCAATTGGGGAGGAACCTGGTTCAGACTCAGATCGTTCGCGGTCAGATGGTGGCTGACATTGGCGATGTAGCCAACCTCCACCAGCAAGTCTCGCGCTAATTCGCGCTGGACGCCAAAGTTGTACTGGTAGGAAATCGGCGCCACTTGCCTGGGATTGAAGAACGCCACCGAAGTGTTCACCTTTTGGCCAACCGGCACGGCGCCGAAACCGGGCGTCAGCGGTTGGCGTTCCGCGGGCGGAAATCCGTTCCGCAACTGGAGCGCGCTTTGCGTCTCGGCCTGTGCCACCGAGTAACTTGCCGAAGTAGAGAACCCCAGAGAGGCGGTGTCGCCGATGGTGTTGCTCACCGTGGGTCCGTAGAAAAAGCCGCCGCCGCCGCGGATCACAGTCTCGTGCTTACCGGGCAGGCGGTATGCGAATCCCAGGCGCGGCCCGAAATTATTGTAGTCCGTGGCGAAGGCTCGTTCGGGTGTCCCGTTGACACCGGCAAACGTCACCACTCCGGGCGTTCCCGATACGGGGTTGATAGCCAGCGGATCGAACGAGTTCATCTTGTTGCCCACAACCCTGCGCGGGAATTCGGCTTCCCAACGCAAGCCGGCATTGACCGTGAGGCGATCGGAGATGCGCCAATCATCCTGGAGATACAACGCCAAGTAGGAGGCGCGCGAGGGGATCTTATCCGATACCTGGATGCTGGCGGCGTTCACCTCGCCCAGAAGGAAGCTGGCCAGGGAACTGCCGGTGGTGGCGGAGGAGCCCGGCTGGTCGGTGATGAGGGGACTGATGGTGAAATTGCCGGCGGAGCCGCGGTCGCGGATCTCGTCGTTGGCGCCGGCGCGGAATTCGGCGCCGAACTTCAAGGCGTGCCGTCCGCGGTACCAGGAGACGGATTCCAGAAACTGCTGATCGACGATAGGTGTTTGAAAGCGATAGACGGCGGTCGGGTTCCCCAGCGCGGCCCCGGTGTTAGGCACGGTGACGTTGCCGGCCACAAATCCGGCCGGAACTCCGTAGCCGGGGATGGTGAAGGCGGGAAAGGCGGCGTCGGTGACCCCGGTCAGCCCGATTTTCTCCGCGAAGTTCTCGCCAAAGCCCGGGCGGGAGTCGATGAACTTGCGGCGCAGGTATGTGTAGCGGAAATCGTTGGCCAGCGTGGGACTGAAAATGTGCGTGTACGCGCCAAGGATAGTTTGGACGCGGACGTCGGTGATATCGGCCAGCGGGTCGGCGGCGGGGATGCCGTAGGTGCCGCTGTTGTTGGTGGACGCATCGTTGATGTAGTAGCGCGCGGTCACCAGGTCCGACGGGCGGAACTGGTGGTCCAGACGCCCCACCACGATGTCGCGGTTGAGCGTGTTCCGGCTGCCGCCGATGAAATTATTGGCGTTGGTCGCAGTGCCGGCGCGGTTCGGCAGGGGGAAGTAGCCTATGGCGGCAAGGGCCACATTGTCGAAGCGCTGGGCGGGAATCACATTGCCTGGGAAGGGCTGGCGCGTCGCTGCGGTCGACCCGGTCGAGGGGTCGTAGATCGGGATCAACTTGCCCGCCGTGCTGCGTAGATCCGAAAAATCTCCCTGGCGGTTCAGTAGCGTCGGCACAGTGGACGTCGTGTCGAAGCTGGTAAGTTGACGGGTCTGCTCCCAGGTGACGAAAAAGTGCGTCTTGTCCTTTTGGATGGGGCCGCCAAAGGTGACGCCGTACTGGTTCAACCTCACCGGCGCTCGATTGGCCGAAAAATAGTTGCGGGCGTTTAGAGCGTCGTTCTGCAGCGACTCGAAGAGGCTGCCGTGATACTGGTTGGTTCCGGAGCGGGTGACCATGGTCACAATTCCGCCGGTGGAATGTCCGAATTCGGCGGAGTAGTTATTGGCAATCACCTTGAACTCCTGCATCGCGTCCACGGGCAGGCTGGTGAGCTGCTGCGGACGGGTGAGTCCCACAGCGTTCGATACGTTGCCGCCGTCCAGGGTGAAGTTCTGATTCCGCGCGCGTCCGCCGGCTACGCTGAAAACCGGATAATTCTCCGCTGTGCCCGCGCCGGTGTCGATCATCAGGACTCCGGGGGACAGCGCCGCCAGAGAGGAAGCCGCGCGGTTGGGCAGCGGCAAGCCGGCCAGCATCTGGCGGTTAACGACCTGCGAGACGTTGGAGGTCTGCGATTCGGTCAGCGGCGCGGCCTCGGTCACGGTGACAGTTTCGGTTTGTTTGCCGACAACCAGGGTCAGGTCGACAGTCAGCACTTGACCGACCTGAAGGACCAGCGGTGAGCGGACGAGGCGCTCAAAACCCTCTACTTCGACCTCTACCTTATATGTCCCGGGAACCAGCGAGCCGACGCGGAAGATTCCGGATTCATTGCTCGATGTGTCTACAGCGACGCCCGTGCCTTGATTGGATACCTTGACTCTTGCGGCCGGAATCGGGGAGCCCGTAGCGTCCTTAATATTCCCGGAAATGGTGCTCGACCCGCTCTGCCCGAACACCAGCAGAGGCGACAGACCTAACACTATGATTGCGCACGCCCTCGTCATCCAGCTTCTCCTATATCCATTTACAATCAGTAGCTTACGGGGGTTTAAACGGCTAGCGACGTGGGCGGCGACAGTTTTGAAGTTTCATACTATACTACCTCCATAGACAATACTACGATGATGCTCATTTGTCAATAGAGATGATAGACTAATCAAAATGCTTCAATCTTTTGCCGGATTGGCTGGCCTATGGGGTGTCGACGACAATCACGGTCTGCACCGGGTCGGGCAACCGTGACGGCAAGTGCATCACAATCGCATCGTCCTCCCGGGTCCAGCGGACGGGGGTCCCGGTTGACAGGAACCAAATATTGGCCGGCTCTGGGAGACCGGCCAGCCGGGGTTCGCGGCTGGTACAGTCGCCGGCCAGGTGGACGTAGATCCGGCCCGGGCGCTGGGTCGTGACGATGCAATCGAAGGGGGCCACGGGGCCGCCCCGGGTCCCGTAGATCGACTCGCCGTTGCTTTCGAGCCATACGCCCACCTCGCGCAGCCTTTCGGTAAACTCGGGCTGAATGCTGCCGTCCGGCCGGGGGCCCACGTTCAGCAGGAAGTTCGAATTACGAGCGGCGGCCAAGGCAAGGTAGCGCACCAGATCGGGCGTGCTTTTATAGTGCCGGTCGTTTTTGTTGTAGCCCCAGGAGTCGTTGATGGTGTCGGTGGTTTCCAGGGGAAGGCTGCCGACGGCGGCGCCGGTACTGAGGCCGGCTGTATTTTCGCCCGGCAGATCCTTCTCCCAGATCTGAAAATCCTCGCCCTCGAATGGAAGGCGATGATGGTTGTTTCCGATCAGCGCCTGCGGCTGCAGCGCATGCACCAGTGCGTAGGTGCGGTCCAGCCGCCAGCCGGCGCCGGGTTTGTCCCACCATCCGTCGAACCAGACGCCGGCGATCTCACCATAGCCCGTCAGCAGCTCCGTCAACTGGCGATCGAGGAAATCCAGATAAAGGCCGAAATCGCCAGTCTCGGGACGCCCGCTATAAATGCCGGTCCACCCGCGCGGGTAGTAATCCGGGTGCTTCCAATCCAAGTGAGAATGATAGAGAAAGAGCTTTAGGCCTTGCCGCCGGCACTCGCCGGCCAGCATTCGCAGCACGTCCATCCGGTAAGGAGTTGCATCCACGATGTTCCAAGGCGTCTGGCGGGTGTGCCACATGGCGAATCCGTCATGATGCTTGGTGGTCACCGTGATGTATTTCATGCCCGCGGATTTTGCCAGCGAAACGATGCCGGCTGCGTCGAAAGCGATCGGGTTGAACCGGGCGGCCAGCGGCGCGTAGTCGTCCACGGTGAGCTTGCGCCAGTGCATCACCCACTCGCCATCCTCCAAAACGCTGTACGGACCCCAGGTGATGAACATGCCGAAACGCGCTTCCTGAAACCACTCCCGCGCGCGAAGATTGGATTCAGCGGGCTGGTAAACCTGTGCCGCTGCCGAGGCGGAGAGGACCAGGACGAGAGAGGGAATCCAGCATAGAAATTTGCGGCGCATTCGCTCTCTGGCATCGTAGCGCGGCGGCGCATAATAACCAAAGCTGCTAGTACCAAAACTGACTGTCGTACTCGCGCGTCGCCAGCATCGCGTCGACGCGGTCTCCGATCTGCTTCAGCAGGGCGCTGCCGCCCGGACCCAACATCCAGACCGACACACACTGCTGGTCGACGCCGAGCTTCTCCTGGCTCGTGTTCGCGACCACGTAAACCGTGCTGTCCCCAACCGCCAACGAAGCGCCGGCGATCACGTTATAGGCGGAGGTCGAGTACTTCGGCGGGTAGGACCCGCGAACGCCGTGAAACTCCGTCTCGATCAGCTTCACCACCGGCTCGAGCAAACCGGGCCTGGCGTAGAGTGTGAAGGCCCCGCCGCCGCTCCGTGGAAGCTGAAGATAGCCGTGGTAGGGCATTGGGTCGATATGGCGGCGCTGCGCCAACCGGTCGTGAGCTCCGGGCGCGTGTTTCCATTCGAAATGATGGTTTACCCACGCGGCGTCGATCTCTTCCCAGTTGCGCGGCCGGCGGCGCATCAACTTCGAATCGAGCGGCAGAAGGTAGGAGCTGCCGTCCACGAAATCGATCACGATCAGGACCTCCTCGTCGTCACCATCCCGATAGCCGAAGCGCACCAGCGAGTAGTGGTCCGGCGAAATCGTGAGGGCCGGTTTGAACGGATTCGGCCGGGCTCCCTCGGGACGAGGGAAGGTGTATTTGGTTAGGCTCTGCGTGTCCAGCACGCACTGTCCTCCCACGAGGAGGAAACGGCCGCCTTCCAGGTGCTGCCGGTGCAGCGTAATGTCGCGGACCCGAGGCGCGGTTTCCGGAGCAGCATCCAGCCAGTCCACGGAAACTCCGCCGCGGCCCTCAATCAGAAACTCGGCGCGAACCGCTCCCTCCGATTCGCGGATCAAGAAATAGAAGCTGGTGTTCATGGGATCTCCGACATTGACCAACGCGACCGGTTCAGACGCGGGGAAGGTCACCAGCGAATTGAGTTTCTCGTAGACCGCCGCGCCTTCCGATCCTTCGCCCGCCTTGCCTTGAAAGCGAAAGGGTTGTCCGTGATAACGCAAGGAGTAATGCTCGGTCTTGCCCCATCCGGGCTTGCCCGTGGCCCCGCTGGTTTGGTATGCGGTGGTGTGCGTTACCAGCTCCAGCGGCCCGGCGGATTCCAGCCGGTCCGGCACCGGCTCCGGCGGTTTTCCGTACGACAATTTGTCTCCCACTCCCGCGGCGACGGCCAGAATGACGACAGTGGCAACTCCGATCGCGATCAGCATCATCTTGTACACAGGGCCTCCCTATCCGAGACGGGCGTCAGCCGGGCGCCCAATCGATCAGGCGGCGTCGCAAAATCCCCGGAACTGAACACCCCGCCGGTCGTATAAGTATCCGAGAGCCGCATCGATGCCCGAATGGATAGCCGACGTCCGCTACGCCGGCCGTACTCTCCGCAAATCGCCTGTCTTCTCCGCCGTGGCTGTCCTGTCGCTCGCGCTTGGAATTGGCGCCAACACCGCAATCTTCACCTTTCTCGACCAGGTTCTTCTTCGCCTCCTGCCCGTCAAGAACCCGCAAGAACTCGTCCAGCTCACCTGGCGAGGCAACTGGTACGGCTCCAATACCGGCTCCAACGCCCTCTCCTACCCGCTTTACAAGGACTTCCGCGACAACAACCAGGTCTTCACCGACGTCTTCTGCCGCCGGGCTATTCCGCTCAGCGTGGGCTACGAAGGCCAGACCGAACGGCTTCGCGGCGAACTGGTGTCGGGCAACTACTTCCAGGCCCTCGGCGTCGGCGCGGCCGCCGGGCGCGTCCTGACGCCCGATGATGACCGGACGCCAGGCGGCCATCCCGTCGCCGTCCTTTCTTACCAGCACTGGATGGCAGGCTTTGAGGGCAAAGCCGACGTCATCGGCAAACCCATCGTCGTCAACAGCCATACCTTCACCATCGTGGGCGTCAGCGAGAAGGGATTCGACGGCGTCGATATCGGCGATCTGCCAAAGATCCGAATCCCCGCCGCAATGGTCAAGGAAGTCACGCCGGGATGGGCGGATGTCTACAACCTCGAGAACCGCCGCGCTCGGTGGGTCAACGTGTTCTGCCGCCTGAAGCCCGGCGTCTCCCGCATGCAGGCCCAGGCGTCGTTGCAGCCCTTCTTTCATTCCTTGCTCGAAAACGATGTCCGCTCGGAAGCCTTCGTCCGCGCCACGCAATACACGAAGGATCAATACCTGAAATCGTGGATCGAAGCCATGCCCGGCGCACAGGGACGTCCCGGACTGCGCCGCCAGCTTTCGACTCCGCTGTGGATCCTCATGGTGATCGTGGGGCTGGTGCTGCTGATTGCCTGCGCCAACGTCGCCAACATGCTGCTGGCTCGCGCCACGACGCGGTACCGCGAATTCGCGCTGCGCCTCGCGCTGGGCGCCGGCCGCGCCCGCATCGTCCGCCAGTTGATGGTGGAGAGCGTCCTGCTGGCCGGCCTGGGCGGCGTATTCGGTCTTTTCGTCTCCGTATGGACCAGCCGCCTCCTCTCGCGCTTTATTCCCGAGGAAGTGAATCTGAAAGTCCTCGGCGTCCCCGACCTGCGGATCCTCCTGTTCGCCGTGGGCGTCTCACTAGCCACGGCGCTGTTCTTCGGATTGCTGCCCGCGCTTCGCGCCACACGCATCGCGCTGAGTCCGGCGCTGAAGGAGGAAGCCGGCTCCATCGCCGGCGGCGGCCGAGCGCGCCTGCGTAAGGCCCTGGTTGTCGCACAGGTCTTTCTGTCCTTGTTGCTGTTGATCGGCGCGGGCCTCTTCATCCGGTCGCTGGCGAACCTGCGCAACATGGATCCCGGATTCCGCACGTCCAACCTGATCGCCTTCTCGGTGGACCCCATGCTCAGCGGCTATGGCAAGGAACGTACGGCCCAGTTCTACCGCCAGCTATCCGAGCAGCTCAACGCCGCGCCGGGCGTGGACTCCGCCTCCGTCGCGGTGGTCCGCGTGCTGGACGGCGACGAGTGGGACAACAGCGTGGCGGTGGAAGGCTACGAGCCCAAGCCTGGGGAAAATATGAATCCCTTCTACAACGCGGTCTCGCCGGCTTACTTCACCACGCTCGGAATTCCTCTGCTCGCCGGCCGCGATTTCAACTGGAACGACGCCAAGGACGGCCACAAGGTGGGCATCGTCAATGAGAAGTTCGTGAAGCACTATTTCAAGGACGGCCGGGGGCTTGGCCGCCATTTCGGTTTTGGCATCGATCCGGGCACCAAGACCGACATCGAAATCGTGGGCGTGATCAAGGACGCGAAGTACATGAATATGCGCGACGAGATCCCCCGCCAGGTTCTCGTCCCTTTCCAGCAGGCATGGGGCGGCGTCGCCATGACGGCCTATGTGCGCACCCGGCAGGATCCCAACCAGATGTTCCGCTCCCTGCGCGAGACCGTCCGCCGGCTGGACGCCAATATGCCGGTCTATTCCATGCGCACCATGGAGACGCAGCAGGACCGCTCCCTGGTGCTGGAACGCTTCGTGGCGACGCTGGCGTCGGCCTTCAGCCTGCTGGCCACGCTGCTCGCCGCCATCGGGCTGTATGGCGTAACCGCCTACAGTGTCGCCCGGCGCACGCGCGAGATTGGTATTCGCATGGCACTGGGAGCCCGCGGCGGCGACGTCGGACGCATGGTGCTCCTGGAGGTGATGCGGCTGGTGGGCATCGGGGTGCTGCTTGCCGTCCCGGCCACACTGGCTGTTGCGCGGCTGGTGGAAAGCCAGCTCTTCGGCATCTCCGCGGCGGATGGCAGGACCATCCTTGTTTCCACGGCGGCGCTGGTCGCGGTGGCGCTGGCCGCGGGCTATATCCCCGCCCGACGAGCCACGCAAATCGACCCGATGCAGGCTCTGCGCTACGAATAGGCGCCTCTCAACGCGCGCGCATATAGGTCAGCGTGTGATGGGCCAGCAGCGTTCCGCCCAGCCCCACGCACTCCGCGGTCCCGAAGACCACCCGCTTACCGAGCTTGAGCACGCGGGCCCGGCACACGAAATCTTCCTCCCGCGCGGCGCCGAGAAAGTTCGTTTTCATCTCCACCGTAACCGTGGACTCGTCCATTCCCAGCCGGGTCATGATGGCCAGCCAGAACGCTACATCGGCCGCGGTCATGAACACTTGACCGCTCACGATGCCGCCTGGCCGCTCGAAGCTTTTTTGAAACGGGACAAGCAGGGCGCACTCGGCATCGCCGAGTTCGCGCACCTGAAATCCGAAAGGGCGCGTGAAAGCCACTCTGTCCAGCAAGGCTTGAAGCTCCACTGCGGTAACCGCGAGGGCCATCTGATTTGGCCCCATTCTGCCACAGAAACCGGGCACGATCCGATACAATACACTTCGTGAATCGAAGAACCCTACTCAGCGCCGCGGCCGGCTTCGCACTCTCCGACATCGCCGCCGAGGCCGCTTCCTTCCCCATCATCGACACCCACATCCACCTGTTCGATCCCACTCGTCCGGGAGGGGTGCCGTGGCCGCCGAAGGATTCCCCTATTTACAAACCGGCGCTGCCCGACCGGTACCGCAAGCTGGTGGAGCCGCTCGGCATCAAGGGCGCGATCGAAGTGGAATGCAGTCCCTTGCTCGAAGACAACCAGTGGGTGCTCGACGTCGCAGCCAAGAACAAATTCATCCTCGGGATGATCGGGGATCTGGAGCCCGAGAAGCCGGACTTTCGGAAACAGCTCGACCGCTTCCACAAGAATCCCCTCTATCTCGGCATCCGCTGCGGCAACCTCTGGGGACGCGACTTCACGGCGCAGGTCGGGCAGCCCGAGTTCATCGCCGGCATCAAGGCTCTGGCCGCTGCCGGCCTCACGCTGGACATCGCCAACCCGAACACTGTCCTGCTGAACGATCTGGTCCGACTCACGGACAAAGTCCCTGAAGCCCGCGTGGTGCTCGACCACTTGCCCCAATTCCAGCCTCCCACGGAGCCCGCCGCCAGGCGCGCCTACGACACCGCCCTCCATGCGCTAGGCGATCGCAAGCAGATTTTCCTCAAGGTTTCCGAAGTGCTGCGGCGCGTCGACGGCAAGGTTCCGGACGACCCTGCTTTCTATCGGCCGCGGCTGGACGAGCTTTGGGACGTCTTCGGCGAAGACCGGGTTGTTTACGGCAGTGACTGGCCGAACAGCGATCTATGGGCGCCCTACCCGCAGGTGCTGAGCGTGGTGCGCGACTACTTCACCCGCAAAGGTCCCGCAGCCGCCGAGAAATACTTCTGGAAGAACTCCGTCAAGGCCTATCGCTGGAAGAAACAGGAGAAGGGCCAGCCGGGCTGAGGGACCCAGACGGGAACGCCTGCGCCACCCACCACCACTTGTAACGATACTTTTACGGTCCAAAGTTACAATGGAGTATGCCAAAGCATTGCTGTTTTGCTCTCGGGGTATTTTTGTCTCTCAACGCGGCCTTCCCGCAGTCCGAGGTCGCAACCGCCACGCTGACCGGCACGGTAACCGATCCAAGCGGCGCTGCCATCGCCAACGCCAAAGTCACCGCTCTTAACTCCGCTACCGGCTTCAATCGGAGTGTGCAGACCGCCGACACCGGACTTTACGTCTTCTCCCGGATGCCGGTCGGCACATACAACATCAGCGTCGACGCCGCGGGGTTCAAATCGTCGAAGCGCACCGGCCTCACGCTGAACGTCGGCGCCGTCGCGACGCTGGACGTCCGCATGGAGATCGGCGCGGCCCAGGAATCAGTCAGCGTCACCGCCGACGTAGGCGTGGTTGAAACCGCGCGATCGCAGACCTCCACCACGGTCAACGACAGAGCGGTGTCCGACCTCCCGGTCAACGGCCGGAATTTCCTCGACTTCACTCTACTCACTCCCGGCGTCAGCCGCGACCTGACTCGCTTCGGCGACATCAGCTTCGGCGGCCAGCGCGGCACCGCTAACAGCATGCTGGTCGACGGCGCCGATTCGAACAACGTCTTCTTCGGCCAGAGCACCGGACGCTCCGGCACCGGCCGCAATCCGTACAGCTTCAGCCAGGATGCAGTGCAGGAGTTCCAGGTCGCGGCCAATGGCTACAACGCCGAAGTGGGCCGCGCCGGCGGCGGCGTGATTAACGTCATCACCAAGAGCGGCACGAACGACATCCACGGCACGGCCTTCGAGTTCTTCCGCGACAAAGCGCTCAACGCCAACACCTGGGCCAATAACCGTAACCGGCTTCCTAAGCGCGCCTATCACTTCAACCAGTTCGGCGGTAACGTCGGGGGTCCCATCGTGAAGAACAAGGCGTTCTTCTTCTTCGACTATGACGGGCAGCGAAACACCACGCCGAATCCGGTTTTCCTCACCCAGGGCCCGGTGGCGGGGGACGCGCAGTCCCAGGCCGGATATCAGGAATTGCAGAAGTACGTCACTTCCTATTCCAACGGCCTCGACAACAACGTTTATCTGGCAAAAGTGGATTACAACTTCACCGACAACCAGCGCCTCAGCGTCCGCTACAACGCCAGCCGTTTTCACGGCCAGAACTTCGAGAACACCGGCGCCAGCAGCGCGCAGGGGCATACGGGAAACAGCAATGTCTTCACCGACAACGTCGCCGGTAGCTATACGAAAGTGATCGGCACGCGCGCGGTGTCGGAGACGCGGTTCATCTTCACTCGCGACAATGAGCCCGGGGAAGCCAACTCGGCCGATCCGGAAGCTCAAATTCGCGAGCGCGGCACTCTGGTGCTGCAGATAGGGCGCAACAACTTCAGCCCGCGCTACACCAACGCCAGGACCTACCAGATCGTGGAGAGCCTCTCCTACCAGCGCGGCAATCACTCCTACAAGATGGGCGCCGACATCAATGTCCAGAAGATCGACAATTACTTCCCGGGCAATTTCAACGGCTCCTACATTTTCAACAGCTACGCCGATTTCGCCGCCCGCCGTCCAGCCCAGTTCACGCAAGGCTTCGCCGGAACCGGAACCGACGGCGCGCTGACGCGGCCCAACGTGAACGAGTATGCTTTCTTCGCTCAAGATGCCTGGCGCGTCAACGACAAGCTTACGCTCAATTACGGTGTCCGCTATGACCTGTTCGATTACGCCCAGCCGGTGGTGAAGAATCCCGACTCGGGGCTTGCCGCGCTCGGCATCGACACCACCCGCATCAACAAGGACACCAATAATCTGGCCGCGCGCTTCGGCTTTGCCTACAAGCTGGATAAGGAAGGCCACACGGCGATCCGGGGCGGCTACGGCAATTATTACGGGCGCACGCCTTCCATCCTTACTGGCACCGCGATGTCTCAAAACGGAATCCAGGTTCAGACCTACACGATCTTCCCCGGCCCCGGCTTCCCGAATTATCCCGACATCCTGGCCGCGCCTCCGACTGCCGCGCGCACCATCAACATTTACGCTTTCGCTCCTGACTATGTACAGCCGGTTTCCCACCAATGGAGCTTCAACCTGGAGAGGCAACTGGCGAACGATTACGCTGTCACGGCCGGCTACCTGGGGGTTCGTGGGGTGCACCTGACCCGGACCCGCGACGTCAACCTTACGCCGTCCGTCCCCGTGCTGGGATCCTACGCCGATGGCACCGCCGTTACCTATTACCGTCACGCCGGCCGGCCCAACGCCAATTTCGGGCGCATCAGCCTGTTCGATTCCGGCGGCGACTCCATCTACCACGGCGGATTTATCCAACTCACCAAGCGTTATAGCCGCAACTTCCAGCTTCAGACCTCATACACGTTCTCCAAGGTCATCGACTCCAATCCCGACTTCACTTCCGTGGTGGTCGGCGGCGGCGACGACGCCAAGGTCGCCCAGGACACTCTGATTCCGAACCTGGACCGCGGCCTCGGCAATTCGGATGCGCGGCACCGCTTTGTTTTTTCGGGATTGCTGGATCTGAACTACGCCCACTTGCTGCAGAATCGGGCGGCGCGCGCACTGCTGAACGGCTACCAGCTTTCGCTCATCTCCAGCCTGCAAAGCGGCCGCTTCTATTCGGCTACCGTAGGCGGCAACAGCGACGTCAACAACGACGGCAACACTCGAAATGACCGGCCGCCTTACGTCGGACGAAACACGTTCGAGGCCCCGGGCTACGCCGCCGTAGACTTGCGCTTCAGCCGGGACATCCCGCTGTACCACGAGCGGGCGAAGTTGCGGCTGATCTTCGAGGCGTTCAACCTCACCAACCGGGTGAATGTCGGCAACCTTAACCCGGGCGTATCCTCCATCGTGACCACCCAGTACAACTTCAATTCCACCACCAGAGTTTTCACGCCCAACGCCACGTTCGGCCAGCCGCTCGACACCTTCGACCCGAGGATACTGCAACTGGCGGCCAAGATTTACTTTTAGCCCGCCTGAGGAGAAAACAAAAACCGCGGGACCAGACATCCGGTCCCGCGGCGAATCTACAAGTGGAGGAGACTATTTATCGCGTTATCGCGCGGCCATCAATGCGCGCAAACGCCGGGCCCGTTCGGGCGCCCGTAGCTGGCGCAAAGCTTTGGCCTCTATCTGGCGGATACGTTCACGGGTGACGTCGAATTCCTGCCCGATTTCCTCGAGCGTATGTTCGCGTTCACAACCGATGCCGAAGCGGAGCCGGATCACCTTCTCCTCTTTCGGGGAGAGGGTCTTCAGGATGCCGGCGGTTTCGTCCCGCACGTTGGTTTCGATGACCGCGTCCACGGGCGAGCCGACCCAGCGATCCTCGATCAGATCGCCAAGAGCCGATTCGCCGTCGCGGCCGACCGGAGTCTCCAGCGAAACAGGGTCGCGCGAGATGGTCTTTAGCTTCTGGACCTTCTCTACCGGGATATCCATTCGGCGGCCAATTTCTTCATTTGTAGGAGTCCGTCCCAACTCCTTCTCCAGTTCACGCGAGGCACGCAGAAACTTGTTCATGCTCTCGTTCATATGAACCGGGATACGGATGGTGCGGCTCTGGTCGGCGATGGCCCGGGTGATGGCCTGGCGAATCCACCACGTGGCGTAGGTAGAGAACTTGTAGCCGCGGCGATACTCGAACTTGTCGGCGGCGCGCATCAGGCCGATGTTGCCTTCCTGGATCAGGTCCAGAAGGTGCAACCCTCGGTTCACGTACTTCTTAGCGACGGAAACGACCAGGCGGAGATTAGCCTCCACGAGGTCCTTTTTGGCCCGTTCCGCTTCCTGTTCCCCGTGCCGGATAACGGTCAGGGTATGACGTAGGTCGTTAATGGAAGCGCCAGCGGTATTCTCGCGTTTGCGGATCTCCCGCTTCAGCTCCCGGGCGCGAGACTGGGCCAGCTGCCCGTTCTTGCCCTCGGTCTTCTTGAGTTCCCTCTCCAACTGTCCCAGTTCTTCGACAGCCCTTTCGATCTCCTTGGTGAACAGCTTCCACCGGATCAGAATAAAGGGGATCTCGCGAATGGAACGGGAGGTCTCCACTTTGGAGCGCATCAGCCGGAACCGTAGCCGCCTCCGCCCGCGCTTGTTGCTGAGCGGCGTACCATCCAGCTTTTCAGATAGTTGGCTCTGCTTGCGGTGCAGCGCAACCACGTCGGCGAACTTCTGCCGGACTTCGGCCTGACGCTTAGTGTCGGCCGCGGTACCCTCCTCGATGTCGCCGAGGTCGCAGAGATTGTCCAGCTCTTCGGCGCCCTTACGGAGTTGTTCCGCCAGATCCAGAACCACCAATTGGACCAATGCGGACCGGCTGATGGCCTTCTGCATCCGAAGTTTGCCGCGCTCCATGCGGCGCGCCAGATCTACTTCGCCTTCCCGCGTCAGAAGCGGAACAGCGCCCATTTCGCGGAGGTACACGCGAACCGGGTCGTCGGTATAAATCGATTCTTCGACCGGGGGATGTAGCGGGAACTCCGCATCATGCGCTTCCGGATCGAAGAACTTGGGTTCGTCCTCGAAGTTTAGGCCAAGCGGTTCTTGTAGAAACTGATCATCGAAGTGATCCACTAGACCCACCTCACATTCATGCTATTGAAAAGATTCATCTATTTCCAGTTCAAAGCTCACCGGGTGGCGGAACACCGACTACCCTGCTATCTCGTTAACGCACACTTCGGGCAACGGCCTTGACAGCACACAACGGGGCCAAGGCAAAATCTTCCCAAAGTGGCCGAGCTTGAGTAGTGTAACATTCTTTCACAACGAAGTTAAGCCTATTTTTACTGATGCTCCAGAGCCAATTTGGTTTCACTCATCGGCTCGTGGTGCTTGCCTCCCACCCGTTGAATCGGCCTTTTCCGGCCAGATTTATATAAGGGTTTTCTCAACTCTCCCGCTTTGGCGAGCCAGTATCCGCCCCTTTGTTCCTCATCAAACTCTTCAGTTCGTCGAAGAAGGCCTGCTCGTCCTGAAAGTCCCGATACACCGATGCGAAGCGGACATACGCAATCTTGTCCAGCTGCCGCATCGACTCCATCAGCATCTCTCCTATATCTATAGTAGATATCTCCCGGTCTGGAGAGTCGGCTACGCGCGCTTCCACCCGGTCCACTATTTCGGAGAGCTTCCCCATACTTACAGGACGTTTCTCACAGGCCTTGAGTAACCCGGCCAGGACCTTCTGGCGATCGAACTTCTCCCGCCGCCCGTCTTTCTTTACCACCATATAAGGAACTTCGTCGATCCGCTCATAGGTAGTGAAGCGGCGTTCACAATGCAGGCACTGACGCCGCCGGCGAATCGCCTCGCCTTCCTTGCTCTCGCGCGAGTCGATGACCTTGTCCTCTTTGAACCCGCAAAATGGACAGTTCACGCCTCTTGTCCTTCCCCAACCGCCTTCAGTTTCTTCCAGTCCAAGCCTTCCTGGACCGCATGCCACAAGCCAACAGGCACGATTCCTACAAATGTAATTGCCCACACCACCACTCCGGCGCTGCTCGCCACTTCGAGCGGTGTTCCATACAGTTCCCTCAGCACAAAAACCGTCACCACTTGGATGCCGCCGCCGATACCGGGGATCTGAATGAGCGATCCGAAAGCCACAAACCCCATAAAAACAAGCACTTCCACCCACCCCATAGCACGGAGCGAATCAAACGCCTGGACCATGCACGCAAAGCAGGAGGCGATCAACCCCCACTCCAGAACAGAGTAGGCAAAGATCTCAACGGTTGCCCGCGGGCTGGCCGCGCATTCCAACCCGTCCACGAAAGTCCCAGCCAAGCCGGGAATCCGCCCCGGCAAGCGCTCCGCGACCCCGCGAAGACGGTCATGGAAGGCGGCCAATACCACAAGGCCAATCAGACAGGCCGCGCTGCCGGCCGCTGCAACAATTCCCCCAGTTGACAGAAGCCACAGCACGGATGGGCCGCTTCTCACCCCACTCCCCTTCACGCGGCTGAGCGCGAAGCCGAAGATCAGCAGGATCATCAGCAAGTCATAAATTCGCTCCAGAAACCACGCCGCAAGCTGCGAGGCAACGGAGACCCTCTCTTTTAATGCAATCAGATAGGGCCGCACCAGCTCACCGGGACGGCCCAGCAGCACAATTGCGGCGAAGCCAACCGTGGTAGCTTTAAACAAGCCGTAGATATCCGGCCGCGGCCGCACGGGCCGCAGGAACACCGCCCAACGAACCGCACGAATGTAATAAGCCGCCAGAGAAAACAGCCAGGCGCCCCCCAGCCAACGCCAGTCCAGTTTCTCCAGCGTCCGCCCAAAAAGGGAAAGATCAAAGCTCGCCAGCGCGTCCCTCTGCCGCCACACCCCGGCCAGAAGCAGAGCTACCAACGCGATTACCAGCCAGGCTCGACGGCTCATTCGATAGGTTGTCTTTTGCCGGATACGTGCGACTGGATACTGCCACCGGATACCATGCGACCGGATACCCAGGACCAGTTACTTCGGACCAGATACTTGCGCCTTAAACCCGCCGCGGCGGTACAATGAATCTCCGCGCGATCAAACTGGGGAACATCTCATGATAAATCCTCGTTCCTCATACTGGAAGCAAAAACGAGGATTCTCATGGCAGCCGCGGTCATCGTCGCGCACCCCCTGGCGGGCAGAAAGAGCTGGCCAGCTCTTTCTCAGTCCGGCAGCGGGACCAATGGCTGGGCGGGAAATCGCTTGGATCTCGATTCTACTCTTGTCGAACGATGTCTAGGCGGCGAAGACGCCGCTTGGGAAGACCTGGTGCGGACTCATACGCGCCGAGTGTACTCCCTCTGCCTGCGATTCACCGGAAAAGATTCCGAAGCCCAGGATCTCACCCAGGATGTTTTCCTCCGCGTATACCGAACGCTGAAGAGCTACCGGTCGGAGGAAGGAGCCTTTGCCACGTGGCTGTCACGGCTCACGCGGAATCTCTTGATCGACCACTATCGGCGCAGCAGACAGGACCGGGCGACCGACTCCATCGAGGAACAGTTGCCCATGATGGAGGAGAGCACAGCGATTTCGGCACGGCCGGACCGCATGCTCGCCGGGCGAGAAGCCAGCGAAATGCTGCAGTCAGCACTGCAGAAACTCTCGCCCGACCTGCGGGAAGCGGTCATCCTGCGCGATTTGCAGGAAATGGAGTATAAGGAGATGGCCGAGGTCCTCGGCATCCCCGAGGGAACGGTAAAATCGCGGATCAACCGGGGCCGCGCCGAGCTGGCCCGCGTGCTGCGAAAACAGAAGGTGGCGCTATGAATTGTGGACAGGTCGAAATCCTGTTGTGCGACTACCTCGACGGCACTCTGACCGGGCCGGAGCGCGCGGAGTTTGACCGGCACCTGACCGGGTGCGCCGCGTGCACCGGGCTGGCCCACGATGCCAGCGTGGCGGTTGCGTTCATGGATCGGGCTGCCTCGATCGACGCTCCGCCGGAGCTGCTCACGCGGATTCTGGCTGCCACCCGCGATGCCGAGCCGTCGGCGCTATCCAAAGCATTTGGCCTCGGCCGCCTCCGATCGAGCGTAGGCCGCTGGTTTGCTCCGTTACTCGAACCGCGGCTGGTGATGGGCATGGCGCTTACGGTTCTGTCCTTTTCGATGATGGCGAAGTGCGCCGGCGTCCCGGTGCGGCAGCTCAAGCCTAGCGATCTTTCGCCGGCCAACGTCTATGCCTCGGCGGAAGACCGCATCGGGCGGGGCTGGGACCGTACCGTCAAATTCTACGAGAACCTGCGCTTCGTATACGACGTACAATCCAGGCTTCGCCAGTGGACCGAGCTGCAGGAAGAAGAGGATCGCAACGCGTCGGCCAGGAAGCCGGTGGAAGACCACCGCCTGCCGGCCGGCACTAACGAATTGCCCGCGGCAGGGAAGCCCGTGGGTTCAAAGGAAGGGCCCTCAGGGGAGAAGTAGAGGCCTCTCACGGGATCAAATGAAGGGAGAGATGCGATGACCTGTTATCAGCATCCGGAATTACAAGCTACAGCCTACTGCCGCTCCTGCGGACGGGCCCTCTGCGGGGAATGCCAGAGAATCAGCGCCGGGACCGTATATTGTCCGGAGCACGCCCCCGCTACCGCGCCGGAAACCGCGCCGCCGCCTGTTCCGCCGAGGGTGCCAGGCCCGGTCAATCCGCACGCCAATCCGGGGCTGGCTTTTGCCCTCGGACTGATTCCGGGTGTCGGAGCCATTTACAACGGGCAATACGCGAAGGGACTGATTCACGCCGTGATCTTCGGCCTGCTGGTCAGCATCGCCGATACGGTGCATGGAGGCTTGGAAGGCCTGCTGGTGATCCTGACCATCGCCTTCGTCTTCTACATGGCATTCGAGGCGCATCACACCGCCCGAAAGCGACGGGAGGGCCAGCCTCTGGACGAGATGTCGAGCCTGTTCGACATGCGCGGGGGCGCTTCTTCCGGTAGCGCGATCGCGCTGATTCTGGTGGGCGTCATTTTTCTGTTAAACACGCTGGAAGTTGTATCGATGCGCCAGATCCTGAAATTCTGGCCCGTTCTCCTGATCGCGCTGGGCGCCAACATGCTGTACTCGCGCCTGACCTCGGCATCTGGCGAGGAAGGCGGCGGAGCCGACCGTCAGGAGGTCCATCATGAACAGTAGCAATCTCATCAGCGCCATCCGCGGCCCTATCATGCTGATCACTGTAGGCACTCTGTTCGCGGTGGACCGCTTCGGGTCTTCCGATCTGAGCATCACGCGAACCTGGCCGGCGATCCTCATCATGTGGGGTCTGCTTCTGCTGGCCGAACGCGCCGCGAGCCGCTCCGACGCCGACGCCGCGGGCCCGGGCGCCGCGGGTCCCGGTGGAGGCCAGCAATGATCCGCCGCTCGGTGGTCGGGCCTCTGATTCTTATTCTCCTGGGCGCGGCGTTTCTGGCCAACAACATCGTTCCGGATTTCCGGATTTCATCCCTCTTTACCACCTACTGGCCGTTCCTGTTGATTGCCTGGGGTGTGCTGCGGCTGGGGGAGATCCTGTACCTGGCCATCTCAGCGAGACCGCTTCCGCGCCGCGGGCTCTCCGGCAATGAGACGCTGCTTGTCATCCTGATCTGCGTCTTCGGCTCCATCGCTGCCACCGCCAGCCGTCACCTGCCAAACTTCCACTTCGGCCCGCGCGGCGTGGACCTGTTCGGAGAGAGCTTCGATTACCCGATGGAAGCCAGGAAAACCTTACCGCCGAAATCGAAGATCTCGTTCCACAACCTGCGCGGTAATATCCGGGTGACCGGCGGAGACGCCAAAGAGATCGTTATCTCCGGCCACAAGACCATCCGGGCGTTCGACCGCGACGGCGCGGCGAAAACCGACAAGGAAACTCCCCTCGAGGTAGAGGTCTCGGGCGATCACGTAACCGTCAAGACCAACCAGGAAAAAACCTCCGGCGCCGACAACCGCCAGCTCTCGGTGGATCTGGAGGTGACAGTCCCGAAAGACTCGAGCATCGAAGGCCGCGGACGCTACGGCGATTTCGATATCACCGGCATCGACGGCTCGGTCGAGATCGTCAGCGACAACGCCGGAGTGCGGCTGAACAACATCGGCGGCAATGCGCGGGTGGAGTTAAGGCGCTCCGACATCGTGCGCGCGGTAGATGTGAAGGGAAACGTGGAAGTGACGGGAACCGGCTCGGGCGGCGACGTGGAGCTGGAGAACGTGCAGGGGACGGCTACCGTGTCCGGCTCCTTCGGCGGAAACCTCGATTTCAAGAACGTGGCGAAGAACCTTCGCTTCACCTCACGCAATACCGAGTTCACGGCGGGGAAGGTGCCCGGCCAGGTCAGCATGAACCTGGGGAATCTCACCGCCACCAACCTCGCAGGCCCGGTGCGGATCACCAGCAAGTCCCGCGATATTCGCCTGGAGCAGTTCACCGATGCGCTCGAAGTGGAAGTGGAGCGCGGGGACGTGGAGCTGCGGCCGAAGACCGGCGTCACTCCGAAGATTACCGTCCGCTGCAAAAACAGCGGCAACATCGAACTGGTGCTTCCGCCGCCGGCCAAGTTCGACCTCGTCGCGTCCACCGAGCGTGGGGAAATCACCAACGACTGGGGCGATGCGCTGAAAACGGAGCAGGATGGACGGTCGGCTTCTTTAAAAGGAAAAGTGGGCGCCGGCCCGGCCATCGCGTTGAATACCAGCCGCGGATCCGTCACCGTCCGCAAAGGCGAATAACCGCGGCGCGCTTCCGGGCCGCAAGCTTCAGAAATCGGTTTCTGCTTATCCCTTAAAGCGCCGAAACCCGCACCGGGATCAGGATATTGATTGGCGTCACGCGGACCCCAACCACCAGCCCGGCGCGAACCGCCGCCTTGTCTCCGCACTTCAGGGTGAGAACGGCCTTCTCGCCCTGTTTCAGCTCGGCGCGGTCGAGGGATACTTCGATCCCTTTTCGCTGCTTGGGTAATTCCAGATTCAGGCCGACCACGCCGGGCATTTGATTGAGAATGGTCACGCGCTCGGAGCTGTTATCGGCCTTGAACTGCACCTGGTTCCGATCGGCCTTTACCATCGCCTGGACGGAATTTACATCGATGGCCGGCATCTGCGGCGCGCTGGTCTTCGCCGATGGGTCGCCCTCGCTCAGCTCGCCGAAAGGGGTCTGGCGGAAGGTCTTGCGATCCAGATACCAAAACCACTTGCCGTCCTCGATTTTCCAGTAACTCGGCTCGGGGATGATCATGGATTTGCCCTGGAAGCCGGGGATCATGAGCTTCTGCTCGCACAGCATCTTAACGCGGGAGTGGGTGAAATTGTCCTGCCACTCGATGTCGCCAATCTCGAAGCTGTAATAGTGCGGCTTATTGGCGGTGTAGAAGAAATCCCTGGAGTCCTCGGCTACCAGAGCTTCGGCCTGCCGGAACTTCTGATCCACATGCAACTGGTAGAATTTGGTGATGCGTTCCCGCAAGGCCTGCTCCACTTCCGGCGGAGCCTTTTGGAACAGCTTGGAGGCGTCCTGAGCCAGCAGCGCAAAGAACGGAAGACAGAAACCGATCGCGACTCTCGACATACAGCTTTCTTCATTGTACAGTAGCGCCCAGTGACGCCCGACCTGATCTGGATTCTCCCGCTGCTTGCCCTGCTGGGACTGGTGCTCCGGGCTGTTTCGGCCGGCGACCGCTATCGCATCCGCTATTCGTTGGGTCTGTGCGCCGCGTCACTGGTGTTTTGGTGCGCCTACCGGCTGGCGGAAACCGCATGGACGCTGGAAGCCGCGTGGGCTCTGGCCGAACTGGCTGGAGTCCATCTGCTGGCCATCCTGCTTTTTCATGTCCTGCTGCGGCGCTGGCGACCGCCCGAGATCGCGGCCGATTTGACGATCGGCGCGGCCTACATCCTGATCTTCTTCGCGCTGCTCTCGCGTGTCGGCGTGAACATAACCGGACTGATCGCCACTTCCGCGGTCGCAACAGCCGTAATAGGCTTCGCTTTGCAGGATACGCTAGCCAATCTGGCGGGCGGTTTGACGCTGGAGTTCGAGCGGAGCATCCTCCAGGGCGACTGGATCGAAACCGAGCGTGGAATCGGCTGCGTTCGCGACGTCCGGCTGCGTCACACCGCCATCGAAACGCCGGATGGCGACACGATCCTGATTCCCAACAGCGTCCTCATGAAGTCCATGGTGAAGGTCGTTGGCCGGCTTCCGGGCCAGTTAGCGGGACGAGTTAGCCACCGCAAGCTGGTTCCCTTCGCGCTGTCCTACCACCACGATCCCCTGTCGGTCATCGACGCCGTCGATCAGGCGATCGCCGGAGCCCAACTTGACGGTGTCCTGGCGGAGCCCCGTCCCCGCTGCGTCATTGTCCACTACCATCCACAGCACGTGGACTACGGCGTACTGGTGTGGCTCAGCCGCCCCGGCATGGAATACGTCGATGTCTCGGCGGTCCGGTCGCGCATTCACCTTGCGCTTCAGCGCCTGGGATCTCCCCTCGCGGCAATTTCCAACGTGGTCGAGCTGCACCATGCGGGCGGTCCGGGCGACGACGCCTCCGCCCGCCTGGACGCCGTGCGGCTTGCGGAAATCTTCCGCGCGCTCTCGGAGGAAGAAGCGCAGCGGCTGGCTTCGCGGCTCCGGCCGATGTCGTACGCCCCCGGGGAGCGAATTCTCAAACAAGGCGACGCCGGCGATTCTCTCTTCCTGCTGACGCACGGGAGAGCGGCAGTGTCGATTTCGACCGGGGCGGGCCTGCGCCGCGAGATCGCGCAACTCGGGCCGGGGGAATTCTTCGGAGAGATGTCATTGCTCACAGGCGAGCCGCGCAGCGCGACGGTGACCTCGCTCGATCGCGTCCAGTGCTACCAGGTGGCGAAGGAAGATCTCAACGATCTGCTGGCGCTGCGCCCGGAACTTGCCGTCAAGTTTTCGGAGACGTTGGAGCAAAGGCTGGAAGGCCTCGGCGAGGCTCGCGTGCTGCTGGACGCAGACGCCGCCCGCCAGGAAGCCGGCGCCCGCCGTGGAGATCTGCTATCGCGGATTCAACGCTGGTTCGGACTTTCGGGGTGAACCGGCCGAAATCAGAAGCCCCGTCCCCACCACCACCACGGCGCCGATTACGTTGTACCAGAGGAAGGAAATTCCCGTAAATCCAAAGGCCGCGAAGATGGCTACTTCGCCGGCCAGCATGCCCCAGAAGGCGCCGCGCCCGCCTACCCTCTTGAAGAAGAAGGCCAGCGTGAAGACTCCCAGGAGCGAACCATAAAACAGCGACCCTACCATGTTGACCGCTTCCACCAGCGAGCCGAGATTTCGCCCGTAGGTCGCGAACCACATCGCATAAATTCCCCAGAACGCGGTCGCCCATCGCGAGGCTTTCAGGTAATGCGCATCGTCGGATTCCGGCCGCACGTGGCGACGGTAGATGTCGATCACGCTGACCGTGGCCAGCGAATTGATCTCGCCTGAAATCGCCGACATCGCCGCTCCGAAGATCACCGCCAGCACCAGCCCCACCACGCCTGGGGGCACGTACGCAGTAACGAACGACAGGAAAATATAGTTGGTGTCGTTGAGCTTCTTGTCCACCAGCGCCGCGCCGTCCCTGCGCACCGCGTCGATTTCCCGCTGCGCATCGCGGTAGGCGTCCACCTTCTCGCTCTGCCGGGCGTCGTCACCCTGATGCCGTGCGGCGATCATCGCCTGGGCCGCTTCCTTTCGTTTCTCGAAGGCCTGGCCAAAGCGCCGCTCGATGTCCGGAAATGCCGGATTGGTTCGCATCTGCGCCAACGCGTCCGGCTTGAACACCAGCGGAGGCTGCACGAAGGTGTAGAACACGAACACCATCGCCCCGGTGAACAGGATGAAAAACTGCATCGGGATCTTTGCCGCGGCATTGAAAAGCAGGCTGAGCTTGGATTGCGCGATGGAGCGCCCAGTCAGGTAGCGCTGCACCTGGGACTGATCGCATCCGAAGTACGACAGCGCCAGGAACATGCCGCCGATCAGTCCGCTCCAGAGGGTATAGCGGTCGTTCAGATCGAAGCGCGGAACCACGGCATTCAGCTTGCCCGCCTTGCCGGCCAGATACAGCGCGTCGCCGAAACTAACGCCGGAGGGAAGCAGATAGATCAGCACGCCCAGCGCCACCAGCAGCCCGCAGAAGATGATGATCATCTGCTGCACATCGGCCCACGCGATCGCCTTCACGCCGCCGGCCACTGTGTAAGAGATCGTCACCGCGCCCATCAGCAGGATCGTGACGTTGTCGGACCAGCCGAACAGCAGCGAAAGAACGATGGCCGGCGCCGATAGCGCAATCCCCACTCCAAGGCCGCGCTGGATCAGAAAAATGATGCTGGCCAACGCGCGGGTTTTCGGGTCGAACCGCTGTTCCAGATACTCGTACGCCGTGAAGACGTTGGCCTGGTGGAAGATCGGCACTGCGGTGGCCGATAGAATCACCATCGCCAGCGGCAAGCCGAAATAATACTGCACAAAGCGCATGCCGTCGACATAGGCCTGCCCTGTAGTGGAGATGAACGTAATCGCGCCGGCTTGGGTCGCCATAATGGATAGCGCGATGGCGTACCACGGCATCGTCTTGCCGGCCAGAAGGTACTGGCTCACGCTACGGCTGGCGCGCGCCCGGTAGAGCCCGTACCCGACGATGGATCCCAGCGTCAGGACCAGGACCAGCCAATCCAGCGGACGCATCAGGAATAAGCCCTTGTGAACAGGTAGAAGACGGCGATCAGTGCGACCAGGTAGAGAACGATTGCCGTGTAGACGCGCCTCCAGGTCCCCAGGAAAGGAGGCGGCTCGTCCGGCAACGGGCCGCGCGGATCGCTCATTCCGCTTTCACCCGGCCCGCGCTTACCAGATTGGCGAAAATTCGATAGGCGCCGGGCACGCCGGCCGGAAGCTGGCGGAACCACGCATATGACGTGTAGATGTACACGCCCTTGCCGTAGCGGGCGTACAGCATTCCCCCCGGAAGCGGTTTTTCGCCGGGATCGTGGGATTCGAGCGGCGTATCGTACTTGGGATCCCACTCGCCGGCGAAGTACAGCCCGCGTTCCTGTATCCAACCCTCAAAGTCGTGAGCGTCGATCTGGTTCGGCGAGGTCCAGAGCGGATGCCGGGGATTGGGGAGTGTTACGGGCGAATTCTCCACCGTGACACGATCGACTCCCACTTTGAATGCGTATGGGCCGATGTTGTCGAGAGAGCCGGTTTCCCGGCGTCCCATGAATCCTCTCTCCGCGACGTTATATTGCACCACCAGCGTCCCACCCGAGGAGACGTAATCCAACAGGCGTTGCCGGGCGGCACGCAAGTCGGCGCGCGTGTTGTAGGCCCTGACGCCGGTGACGATTGCGTCGAAGGCGCCCAGCTCGCCCCGTGTCAGATCGTCGCTCGAAAGCATCGTCACCTCGCAGCCCATCTGCCGGAGCGCCTGTGGCACCTCGTCCCCGGCGCCGGGGACGTAGCCGATTTTCCTGGAGAGGAGCTTCGCGTCCACCGGTTCCAACCGTGCTTCCGCCGCCGGGAAAACCGTCTGTGGGGGAATATGCGAGTACGCGATTACACGCATGCCGGTCGAAATCTCCTGACCTCCCACCGTTGCCACCGCTCGTAGCGTGGACCGTTGCGCGCCAGGCGTGATCTGGAAAGTCAGGGAGGCCTCCTCGCCGGACTCAGCCAGGCGGAAGGGGAGGCTGGGTGGCGAAGACTGCCAGCCGCTGTTCATTTTCAGCCGTAGCTCGCCCTGCACGTTCTTTACGCTGGCACGGAGCTGCACCTGCACCTTCTGCGGCTGTCGGTTCGGGAACACGAACACCGGCCCTGACAGGTTGACGGCGACGGGTGGCGCGGTGACCACCGGCCGGGTCAGCTCGCCCTCGGCGGGGTCAACGTAGCGATAGAGCACCGGACGCTCATAGACGATGGTCTCCGCACCGGCGTGGATTTCGAACCGCTCGGTGCGCGGCGGAGCTTCCGGCAAATTTCGCATCGCGGGGGATTCGATCGTGTAGGAGGAATCCTGTTTCGGCCGGACCAGCCAAAAAGGTTGCGAATCGCTGCTTCCGGCGGGAACCGCCAGTTCCTGTTCGCGCGTCCTGACGCTGTTATAGGCCAGTTCCTCGTTCTGCCAGGACAGCGGGAAATGGGAGCGGTTCACCGCCGTGAGCCGGACCTTCCCGGCCGAGCCAGGCGTATAGAGGTAGCGGTCGGCCGCGGCGTCCAGCCAGAGGCCGGCACAGGCGGCGATGGTATCGTCCAACTCGCGCAGCTTGATCGTGGCCCAACGATCCTTGAGCCCCCGCAACAGGGGCCTGGCCTTCAGCAGCAAGGGAAGCGTCCTCGCAGGGTCGGCCGCGGAGAACGTGCGTACGGCTTCGGCAAGAATGCGTCCCGCCTCCGCCCCGCCTTCCACGCGGTTCCAGGTGAGGTCGACGCCGTCGAACACATCCTTGGACGCCTTCTCGCCAGCGGTGACCATGAAGTACTCACGCACCGGCCCGTGCCGCTCAGGCACACCCATGGCCTGGCTGCGGTGCTGGCTGCGGCCGATACTGCCGAGCTCCGCGTAGGAGCGGCCGAGCAGCGGATTGTATTCGCCGGTATCGAGCACAATGCGTCCGGGCAAGCTCTCCGACTCCTGCTCCATCTGGCGGGTGAACGCCGGCAGGTTGCCCAAGAGCCGCTTGGCTTGCCAGGGCCCCAAGCCGGGTTCGGGGAACCGGGCCTTGTCTGCCGCGGCGAAGAAGGCCTCTCTTCCCAGAATCGCCGACGCTTGGTGCTGCCCGTGGCCGTCGCGCGGGGTGCCGGAGAAGCGCAGGATGACGATGTCCGGCTGCAGTGTCCGGATGGCCAGGACTATATCTTCGAGAATCCTGTCCTTGCCCCACTTGGAAAGCGTCTCCTCCACGGTCTTGGTGAATCCGAAATCGATGGCACGCGTGAACATCTGGCGCGAGCCGTCCAGCCTCCGCGCGGCCAGCAGTTCCTGGGTCCGGATCACGCCCAACAGGTCTCCTTGCTCCGAGCCGATCAGGTTCTGCCCGCCTTCTCCGCGCGTCGCCGACAGGTACGTCGTCTCCACTTTTCGCCCCCGCGCCAGATACGCAAGCAGAGCTGTGTTTTCGTCGTCAGGATGAGCCGCGATCATCAACACGGAGCCGAGAACATTCAGGCCCTCCAGCCGCAACAGTATCTCCGAGGCGTTGTCAGGCGGCCGGACCGTAGCCGGGAGGCCGGGGAAACAACTGAAAACAAGAAAAATAAGTACTAGCTTTGGAAACCGGGCGCAAAAAAGGCGCATCGTAGTTAATGGTAGTCCATTTCGCGGGAGGGGGGCATGGGCGCGAATGAGAGTTCGGGAGGGTGGTTCGGACGCGGCCTTTTGAGGTTGATGGTCCGGCGTTGGGCATCGGTGTCTTCGCGCGAACCGGCGATCGGTCTCGCTTTAGGAGGCGGGTTCGCCCGGGGGATCGCGCACATCGGCGTGCTGCGTATCTTCGAGCAGCATAACGTGCCGATCCGCTACATAGCCGGCGTAAGCGCGGGCGCGATCGTAGCCGCGGCTTATGCTTCGGGCACTTCGCCCGATGAGATCGCGCGCATCGCGGGCACGATGCGGTTCAGCGATGTGGCATCCTGGTCGATTTCAAAAATGGGCTTTTCCTCCTCCAAGCCGATGGAGGCGTTCCTCGAAAAGCTGCTCAAGAAACTGCGCTTCGAGGACATGCGGATTCCCCTGCTTGTGGCTGCGACCGATCTTAACACTGGTGACCCGGTCTGCTTCCATTCCAAAGGCGACGTACGGATTCCGGTACGCGCCAGTTGCTCCTACCCTGGAATGTTCCAGCCGATCCCCTATCAGGGCCGCCTGTTGGTGGACGGGGCAATGTCGGTCGACATTCCGGCGTATCCGCTGCGCCGCCTCGGGGCGTCGCGTATCGTGGCTGTACACCTGCCGATGCAGCAGTCAGGCCTTCTGCCACTGAATTTGTTTCAGGTGGTGAACCGCTGCTTTCAGATCATGCAGAAGCGCCTCCAGCCCCAATGGCGCAAGTTTGCCGACGTGGTGATTGAGCCCGACGTGACCGGGCAGAATTGGGACGGCTTTGTGAGCGCGGCGCAGATGATCGAAGCGGGAGAAAAAGCGGCTCTGGCGGCGCTGCCTGAGATCCGGAAATGGCTCGACAACGGTGTCCGCTCAACGGCACGAAACTCCGCGGCAGCGGCGATGGTGGCGGCTCCGCAAAAAAGCTGATTCGCGACGGCGTGATATTACGCTATGTTCAGGATCTGCTTCGTAGTGCCCTTTTCCCGGGCGATCTTTTCCTGCAGAAGCATGATGGCGTAGATGAGCTGCTCCGGCCGCGGAGGGCATCCGGGCACGTAGACGTCCACCGGGATCACCTGGTTCACCGGGATCAGCGCATAGTTGTTGAACACCCCCGTGGAAGTGGCACACGCTCCCATGGAGATCACCCAGCGCGGCTCCGGCATCTGCTGGTAGAGGTGCCGCACCACAGGGGCCATTTTGTTCGACACGCGGCCGGCGATGATCATCAAGTCGGCTTGGCGCGGCGATCCCCGGAATACCTCGGCGCCGAAGCGCGAGATGTCGAAACGCGACGCCGACATCGACATCATTTCTATGGCGCAGCAGGCCAGCCCGAACGCCATCGGCCAGATGGAATTTTTCCGTCCCCAGTTGACGGCGCTATCCAGCGTCGTCATGAGGATGTCCTGCGACGGCGCCGCAATGTCGGCATCGTCGATGCGGGCAAACAGTTCCGCCGGACCACTGGCGTAAGGCACTTTCTCCATATGTCTATTTTTGCATGAGCGGCCGCCCGCTTGCGAATCCCGCCCCATCCCTCGCGGGTAAACGGCCCGCTGTTAAACTGAGAACTTGACGCCGCCCAAGCCCCCCACTCCCCTTGACCGCGCCGCTGAACTCTGGGGCATTGACGAGGCGTTTCACGACATTTGGGGGAACCTGCACGTCACTTCGGATGCTACCCGGCGGGCTTTGCTTACCGCTCTGGGCGTCCCCACCTCCTCCGCCGAGGAAATCGAGCAGGCCCTCCAGCAGCGTTTGGATCGGGAGTGGACGGAGCTGATTCCGCCCGCCCTGGTGCTCAGCGCCAATGCGAGCCCGCGAACATTCCCGCTTCACTTGCCGGCCGATTTGGCCAACGTGACCGCCGTCGTCGAAATAGTGCACGAGGATGGCGCCGTTACCGGCTTTGCGGCGCCCCTGTGGGAAATCGCGGAAGCGGCATCGGCCGAGGTCGATGGACGCCGTTATGTGCGGAAGGTGGTTCGGTTACCCGACTCGCTGGCAATCGGATATTACGACGTCACGGTCATGACGCCCGGCCGGCCCAGCGCTACGATGCGGCTGATTCTCGCTCCGGATCGCGCCTACCTGCCGGAAAATCTGCGCGCGGCCGGCCTTGCGGTCAGCTTATACGGGGTCCGGTCGGCGCGCAATTGGGGCGCGGGAGATTTCACCGACCTGCATTCGCTGGTCACCTGGGTGGCCGAGGAAGTTAACGCCAGCTTCATTGGTCTTAATCCCCTCCACGCCATCCACAACCGGAAGCCGTACAACACCAGTCCTTACCTGCCCAACAGCATTTTCTACCAGAACTATCTTTACCTTGACGTGGAGCGCGTTCCGGATTTCACGCGGTCGCGCCGCGCCCAGGCACTGTGGACAAGCCCAGCCACCCAGGAAGCCCTGGCCAAATCGCGCGCTTCACAATTTGTGGAATATGAGGCAGTGGCTGGCTGGAAGTTGCGTTTCCTGAAGCTCTGCTTTCTGGAATTTCTGCGCGGCGATTATCGGACGGGCTCGCCGCGCGACCTCGAATTCCGGGCATTCCGAAAGCAGGAAGGCGAGCTGCTCGAGCGCTTCGCCCTTTTTTGCGCGCTCGACGAATCCATCCACCAGCGAAACCCCGATCTCTGGATCTGGCCGGACTGGCCGGAGCCATTCCAGCATCCGGATTCGCCCCAAACCCAGAGCTTTCGCCAGAAACACTGGCGGCGCGTCCTGTTTTATCAGTACCTGCAATGGCAGATCGACCGGCAGCTCGCCGCCGCGCAAGATCATGCGAATTCTCACGGCCTGTCCCTCGGCCTCTATCACGATCTGGCTCTGGCCACCGACCGCTGCGGCGCCGACCTCTGGGCCCACCGCAGCTTCTACGTCTCGGGGTGCCGCGTCGGCTCTCCGCCGGACGATTTCGCCCCGCAAGGGCAGGACTGGGCCTTTCCTCCCCCCAACTCGCTTGCCCACCGCGAGGACGGCTACCGGCTGTTCGCCGAGTCCATCCGCAATAACTGCCGTCACGGAGGGGCGCTGCGCCTGGACCACGTCATGCGGCTTTTCCGTCTCTACTGGATTCCCGACGGGCTCAACGCTACCCAGGGCGCCTACGTCCGCGACCGCTACGAAGACCTGATCCGCATTTTGGCGCTGGAAAGCGTTCGCAACCGCGTCGTCCTGGTGGGCGAGGATCTGGGTACCGTGCAGCCGCACGTGCGCGACGTACTTCGCCGATTCGGCATTCTGAGCTACCGCCTGTTCTACTTCGAGCGGACCCGCTCCGGCGACTTCATCCCGTTCGATCAATATCCCGAACAGGCGCTGGTCTCTTCCACCACGCACGACCTTCCAACTCTGGCCGGCTTCTGGGCGAGCGAAGACATCCACGCCCGTCGCCGCGCTGGAGTGCTCGGCGAAACCGACTACCAGGAGCAGCTTGCCGGCCGCGCGCGCGACCGCCAGCGAATCCTCAATGTCCTCTTCCAGAGCAATCTGCTACCTTCCAACTACCCGCATTCGGCCGCCGATATTTCGGAATGGACGGGTGAGCTGCACAACGCTGTGATCGGGTTTCTGGCCGCCGGGCCCTCACAGCTTTTATTGGTCAATCAGGAGGACTTGACCAAGGAAATATACCAACAGAACCTCCCATCTACCACTTGGCAGTACCCGAACTGGTCGCGGAAGATGAAGTTCACAGTCGAAGAACTCCTTAGCGAAAAAACGGCGAAGGACTTCGCTGCCATGTTCCGTAACTGGCTGATTCGCACCAGCCGGACCAACCGGCTTACCCGTTCAAGTCCGGATTCTACCGAACAACCAACAAAAGAAGCTGTTTAACCCGATTCGGTGGCCAGCTCCGTTTTCGATCCGCTATACTCTGGGTTGTCCGTAGTACACCTAAGCTGTTTCACGGATCTCATTTCAATAAAGTCTTTCTAAAACAAAGAGTTAGGGTCCTACCCAAGGGAGAAGAGACGATGCACAAGCCAATCAAGTATGCCGAGAAGGCCCTGACCCATGTCGCCCAAGGCGCCTGGTTCGTGTTCGAGAGAGCCAACCGGATCAAGCAAAATCCGTCGTTTACCCCGAAATGGTCTGAGAAGCCGCTGCTCAAGTCCTACGAGAAGTCAAAACCACCGCTGGGATGGCCGCGCTCGACCGATTCACTCTGTCCCCGCTGTATCCCGGACATCCGCAACCGCATCGTGAACGGCGAACTGCCGCATACCATTCTGCTGGATAACAAGATTGGCGAGATCAAGGCGCAGATCATCGAACGTGACGGCAAGATCCTCATGGTAAAGGATTGCCCGATCCACGGTCACTTCGAAGACGTGATGGCGATCGACACGGCGTTCTACCGCCACATTGAGGCCGTCTTCCCCGGCCGCGACATCCGCGCCCACAACGACGAAAAGCTGCACAATCACGGCACTTCCACGGTCACTCATGGCCGCGGCTCGGTACTCACCATCGATCTGACGAACCGCTGCAACATGATGTGCGATCCCTGCTTCATGGACGCCAACCAGGTTGGCTTCGTGCATGAATTGTCCTGGGACGACATCAAGACCCTGCTCGACAACGCCATCACCATCAAGCCGCGCCGCCAGATGTCGGTGCAGTTCTCGGGCGGCGAGCCGACATTGTCGCCGTACTTTCTGGACGCTATCCGCTACTCGCGCAAAGTCGGCTACAACAGCGTACAGGCCGCCACCAACGGCATCGAGTTCGCCAAGCATCCGGAGTTTTGCGTGGCCGCCGCCGAGGCCGGCCTGCGCTACGCCTACCTGCAATTTGACGGCATCGGCAACGCCGCCAACTCGCATCGCGCTGTCGGCAACCTGTTCGACGTCAAGCTGAAGGCCATCGAAAACCTGCACAAGGCCGGCGTCGACATCGTCCCTGTCACCACTATCATCAACGGCATCAATAATGAGCAGGTCGGCCGCATCGTGCAGTTCGCGCTCGATAACCCCAAGAAGATCCCGTTCTGCTCCTTCCAGCCGGTTTCGTTCACGGGCCGCGACGAAGCAGTGACCGACGACCGCCGGGAAGCCCAGCGCTATACCCTCAGCCACCTCGCGCACGATGTAAAGAGCCAGACCGGCATCGGCGAACCCGCCCGCGACTGGTTCCCGATCTCCTTCATGAGCACCTTCTCGGATTTCGCCGACCTGGTGCACGGGCCCGGCGCCGAATGGGGCCAGCTTTCCTGCGGCTGCCATCCGAACTGCGGCACGGGTCTGGCCATCATGTGCGACAAGGAAACCAAGGAAGCGGTTCCGGTGACGGCGTTCCTCAACGCCGACCGCCTGGCCAAGGACATCCAGAAGGTGAACGACGCCGCCCGCGGCAAGTTCCTCTCGGTGGTTGGAGTGGCGCTGTCGCTGATGCGCAACTACAATCCGTTTGCCGCGCCCACCCACTTCAAGCTGACCGACCTCTTACAGAAGTTCGACAAGTGCTTTGGCGCCACCGGCCGCAGCTACGGCAAAGTGACCGGCGACCGCACCCGCGCCGACATCGAAAAGCGCCGCGCGGACCGCTGGAATTTCCTCTTCATCGCCGGCATGTGGTTCCAGGACCTGTTCAACTACGACTTCCGTCGCACCGAGCAGTGCATCATCCCCTACGCCACGCAGGAGGGAGAGATCTCTTTCTGCGCGTATAACACGGGCGTGGGCTGGCGCAACATCATCGAGAAGATGCACATGACGGCCACGCTCACAAAGTGGTACGAAGAGAACGGCCGCCACGAGATCTTCGCCGGCGGTAAGAGCGTGAAGCTGGAGGAAGTGAATCACTCCATGGTCCTGCGCGAGGAGTTGATGACCACCGAGGAGCAGCATGACCTCGATAAGCTGGGCATCGCCAAGACCGCGCGCGAAGAAAAGCGTCGCGCCCGCGACGCCAAGCTGAAGGACGCTGCGTACAACGCCCAGATGGCCAAGCTCTATCGCCAGGAAGTGCTGAAGGAACCCAAGGCTCCCGAAGGCTTCGTTCCGCTCGGTGCGCTCAACGGCGGCATCGCTCCGGCCCCGAAGAAGGAAGTGGCCCAGGAAGAAGTCGGCAGCTTCGGCGACTGATTCACGCAGTACCTCTCGAAACACGACCGGCGCGGGCCCATAAGCCCCGCCGGTTTTTTCTTTGTGGGGGCGCGTCGCGATAAGCTACTCGCTGGCAGGGTCATATTAGGTGCAGTACTATAGTTCGAGCGCTCTCATCACGATGAATCGTTAATTGTTTCAGTTACTTAGCTCCGGCTCCGCGCCGAGCTGAGCTTCGGCGGGCCGCCCGCTGCCGGCTCCACAACTGCCGTTTGACGAAAGCTCGCGGAAAAGGTTGTGGGATAATCGAAGGCTGGTGGCCGTGACGAATATCATCTCGGTGGATGTGGAAGACTACTTCCACGTCGAGGCCTTTTCCGACGTGGTTGAACGGTCCTCCTGGGACTCCTATTCCTGCCGCGTGGAAGCCAATACCCTTCGGTTGCTGGATCTCTTCGATGAAGCCGGAGTGGAAGCCACCTTCTTCATTCTAGGCTGGGTGGCGGAACGATACCCGGGCCTGGTACGCGAAATTGTCGCCCGTGGGCATGAGCCGGCTTGTCATTCCTACTGGCACCGCCTGATTTACAAACTCACTCCCGCGGAATTCCGCGAGGATACCCGCAAGGCGAAGGACCTCATCGAACAATCGGCCGGGTGCGCCGTTCACGGCTACCGTGCGCCCAGCTACTCCATCGTTTCGCGATCGCTGTGGGCCCTGGACGTGCTAGCGGAATCAGGATTCTCTTACGATTCCAGCATCTTCCCGATCCACCACGACGTTTACGGAATCCCTGGCGCGCCTCGCTTCCCATTCCGGATTGGCACTTCCTCCGGCCCGATTACCGAGTTTCCCATCACGACTTTCCGGCTGGCCGGCAGCAGGAATCTGCCGGTGGGCGGCGGCGGCTACCTGCGGATTTTTCCCTTCTGGTACACCCGCCTCGGCGTCGCCCGCGCGGCGCAGGAGGGCCTGCCGCTGGTGGCCTACATTCATCCCTGGGAAGTGGATGCGGATCAGCCCCGCCTTCCCGGCCGGCTGACCAGCCGTCTCCGGCATTACACGAACCTGTCCCGCACGTACGGCCGCTTGCAGCACCTGTTGGAACTGGGGACCTTTTCCAGTTTCCGCAAGAGCGGACTGGACGTCACGGCGCGGGAAATTGAACGGCAATCTCTTACGGTCCAATGAAGAAAGACACCATGCCACAAGTGGCGCGATTCTGGAATGATATCGCGCAGGATTTCGACGCCATTTACAGCGGGAAGAAGAGTCCCGTGGCGCGTAGCCTGGATCAATGGCTCCGGCGCGACATTTTCCAGCGCTTCGATTGGGTCATGGAGCGCACCGGCGATGTGCGCGGCAAGACGATTTGCGACATCGGCTGCGGCTCCGGGCGGTTCGTGTCGGCGCTGGCCAAAAAGGGCGCAAGCCATGTCACCGGCGTGGACGTCGCGCCGGAAATGCTGAAGTTGGCGCACGACCTGGCGGTGAAGGAAGGCGTCGCGGGCCAGTGCGATTTCGTTCACGCGGACGTGCTCAACTGGAAGACCGGTCAGAAATTCGATCAGGTCATCGCCATCGGATTCTGGGACTACATCGCCGAGCCGCCGGGCCGGCTGAAAGTGATCCGCAGTCTGACAAAGGAGAAATTCTTCTCCGCATGGCCGCGCTACTGGACCTGGCGCATGCCCGTGCGCAAAGTCCGTCTCAGCGTGCAAGGCTGCCCGGTGTATTTCTTCAAGCGGGAGCAGGTGGAGCAGTACCTGCACGAGACAGGCTTCGAGATCCTGGACTTCCGGACAGTAGGCAAGCTGTTCTGCGTGGAGTCGCGGCCGGTATAAGATCAGGCCGATGGTCGAATTCCTTTTCTGGTTCTCGGCCGCGCTGGTTTTTTACGTCTATGCCGGCTATCCGCTGTTGCTGGCCGCGGCAGTGCGGATATTCGAGCGCCCGGTGAAGAAAGCGGCGGTCATGCCATCCGTTTCGCTGCTGGTGGCCGCATACAACGAAGCCGACGTCATCCGTGCCAAAGTAGAGAACGCGCTTGCTCTGGATTATCCAAAGGACAAGCTGGAGATCGTAATCGCGTCGGACGGCTCAGCGGATGGCACGGCTGACATCGCCCGGGAAGCCATCCGGGCCGATTCGGCGGAGAGCCGCGCGCGCGTACTGGATTATCCGAAGAACCGTGGAAAAATCGCCGTCCTCAACGACAGTGTTCCACAGCTACGCGGTGAGATCGTGGCCTTCTCGGATGCCTCCAGCATGCTGGCGCCGGACGCGCTGCGGCGGCTGATGGAGCACTTCGCGGACCCGGAAGTGGGCGCCGCGAGCGGCGTGTACAAGGTGCGGAAAAAAGACCAGGCCGAACTAGGCCGCCAGGAAGATTTCTACTGGAAGTACGAGACGTTTCTCAAGCTTCAGGAAGCCCGGCTCGGATCCATCCTCGGCTGTCACGGTTCGCTGTACGCGGTCCGGAAGGCGCTGTATCCGTTTCCCGGCCCGCAGACCATCAACGACGACTACATCATTCCCGTCCGCATCCTGCAAAAAGGCTTCCGCATTTCCTACGAGCCGGCTTCCGTGGCGTTTGAAGAGGCGCGCGAAATGGGCGGCTTCGGACGGCGGGTCCGCATCATGACCGGCAACGTAGAGCAGTTGCGGGAGATCAAGCCCTTGCTGCAGCCGGTGCGTCCGCTGGCGCTGTTTTTCTTTCTATCGCACAAGGCCGGCCGGCTCGTCGTTCCGCTGGCCATGTTGGCGATCGCGGCCTGCAACCTGGCGCTCCTGGAGCATCCCCTCTACCGCCTTACCGGCGCTCTGCAGGCCCTCTTCTATCTCCTGGTGCCTTTGGGAGCCGTGCTGCCGCTGCGTCCGAAGTTGCTTCGCCTGCCGTATTATTTCTGCATGATTAACGCCGCTGCGTTCCTTGGGATTTATCACACGCTCACCGGAAAACGGCGGCTCGCCTGGAAGAAAGCGTAGCCCGGCTGCTCAGTCGGTAGCCTGCGGTCCGGGCGTCTTCGGGCCGCTCTTCGGCAGCTTCGGCTTCAGCCTGAATCCTCTGTTGACTACTGAAGAGCAGATCTGCTTACGCGCTCCGCAATCGAAGGTAACTTCCGGTTAGACAGTACGGCAAGGCTGGCCTTAATGCGGAAGGCTCGAAGACTCAGGGAGTATCGTCATCTCCAGTCGGCCAGCGGCGGGCAAGAGCATCTATTATCGGGTCGAGTCTACCGTCCATAATCAGATCGAGCTCTTCAAAGCTGAGTTCGACCCGGTGGTCTATTAAACGGTTCAGGGGAATACTGTACGTGCGGATCGTTTCGGTGACGCCGGCATCGGATCTGTCGAGCATATTCCGCTCCGGTATTACAACCACCGTCACCTTCGACGTGAAGACGCGCCCCTGCTCTTCAGTCGGTGGCACCCATTGTATTCGGTGCACTCCGCCCTCATATCTGAGCTTCCGATGTACGCCTTCGCCGCTTATCAGTGCGACAATGTCGTTCCGCGATCCGTCAACATCCTCTCCATTTGGGATTAACTGCACGTTCCAGCCTTGCGATTCGGCGTATCGGTAGTACATGTGGAGCATCTTGGAGACTAAAGCCGCCTCGTCTCCAACTGCGTGGCCAGAAACTCTGATGACGACTTTGTCCATCATTCGGGATTGTAGCCCGCGAGTGCCTACACCGTCCAGAATGGAGTGAGTTGCAGGATCGCGGCAAGCCCAACCACGCCGCGCCGGACATCGAAGGGCACTGGAAACACCCGGGTCGATGATAGTTCCGGATGACTCAAACTGGTTACTAGACCGCTGTAATGGTCCCCTTTGCCCACGATGTGAGCCTATGCATTCGGCTTGCCGCGATTCTTCCGCATGGATTCCCCCCGCATCTCAATGCGGTGAGCGTTATGCACGAGTCGGTCGAGAATGCCATCGGCCAGTATAGGGTCGCCGATCTGTTCGTGCCAGCACGAAACCGGCAGTTGGGACGTCAGAATCGTAGAACGCACCTGATATCGATCTTCGCTGATCTCCCAGAAGTCAAGCCGCTCGGGTTCCGATAACGGAGCCATCACCCAGTCATCGATCACCAGGACATCGACGCGAATGTATTCCGCCGGCAGTTCGCCCGTCAGCGACTTCAGCCATCGCCACATCCTTCGACGCTTCCGGCGCCCTGCCAACCTCGGCCGGCGGCGTAGCAGTCACGTTCAATGGCGTTCCCGCTCCCTTGCTTTTCGCGCGAGCCGACCAGATAAACGTCTAGGCGCCGCCGGAGCTCTCCGGACGCGCCCAGGCCGAGATTTCACTCAGCTCCAGGCAGCCGCCGGCGCAGCCGAAATCCTGCCCGTGGCCGAGGCGCATCCCGGGCTCTTTGTGGGTGTCTTCAACCAGACGCGGCGCTGAACTCAGGGGAGAATCCAGCCTCGCCAGGCAGCGTCGTCGTGTTCTAAGCGACGGGGGTCGCGCCGGCCCAGCCTTCTTGCAGATTTCCGGCAGCGTTGCCGATCTGCTTTTCGCCGGACCAATTCCACTTACCGCAAGCCTCATCCAGATCAACGCCAGCGTTCCCGAGGGCACCCTGCCCGGCGACACAGCCCAAACCGTGCTCATGTCGGCCGGCGTCGACACCTTGCCGATTCGATTCTCCGTGCGTCAGACAGAGTTGTCGCGGCGTGTACCCGATATAATGTAAGTGTGCCGAAAGTAACGTTTCTCCCCGCGAACAAGACGGTGGAGTTCGAGTCCGGAAAGCTGCCTTACAGTCATCACGGGAAGCCTGAGTCCCTGCTCGACATAGCGCTCAATTTCGGGATTCAGCTCGAACACGCCTGCGGGGGAAGCTGTGCCTGCACTACATGCCATGTGGTAGTGAAAAGCGGCGAAGAGAATCTCTCGGAGATGCAGGATGACGAGGGAGACCGCCTCTTCGACGCGGCTGATCTCACGCTGCACTCCCGGCTCGGTTGCCAGAGCGTAGTGACAGGCGATGTAGTCGTCGAGATTCCTGCCTGGAATCGCAACTACGTCAGCGAAGGCGGCGGATCCATGAACCTGGGCGACGCGATTCCCAAGAAGCCGCACGCGGCGGTTTCGGCTGACTGAACCATCTTAAGACCGAACCATCTTAAGACCGAACCATCTAAGATGGTCTTATGCCTCGCACCCGGCTCTCCGAGCCAGAGTTAGCCGCCGCAGTCGCTACATTGCCGGGCTGGGCCGTGGTCGGCGGTAAGCTCCACAGAGATTATCAATTCGCCGATTTCGTCCATGCTTTCGGGTTCATGGCCACCTCCGCAATAGCAATTGAGGCCATGAATCATCATCCCGAGTGGTTCAACGTGTGGAACCGCGTATCGGTGGACCTGACGACGCACGACGCCGGCGGCATCACCGAGCGCGACGTCACGCTGGCGAAAAAATTGAACGAGTTCGCCGCCAAGCTCGGCGCCTGATTCGCGGCCATGCGTCTCGTCCTCGCTTTCGTTGCGGCTTCCGTCGCTCTCGCGCAGACATTTCCCGGCTCGGCCGCGCTCGACGAAGTGGTGGAACAGGCCATTCGCGAAGACCGCTTCCCGGGCGCGGTGTTGATCGTGGGCCAGGACGGAAAGATCCTTCACCGGAAAGCCTACGGCCGGCGGGCGCTGGTGCCGCAGCCCGAGCCCATGACGCTCGACACCATCTTTGACTGCGCCTCGCTGACCAAGGTCGTGGCCACCACTTCGGCCGTGATGAAGCTTTTCGAGGAGGGCAAGATCCGCCTCAACGATCCCGTCACCACTTATTTGCCCGATTTTCAAGGCGGCAACAGCCCCATCACCATACGCAACCTGATGACACATTTCTCCGGTCTGCGGCCAGACCTGGACCTGGAGCCTGAGTGGAATGGCTACTCGACGGGGATCCGACTCGCCCTCAAAGACAAGCCACGCTATCCGCCCGGAGTGCGCTTCGCCTATAGCGACATCAATTTCATCCTGCTGGGAGAAATCGTCCGGAAATTGACCGGCCGGCCGCTCGAGGATTTCGTCCGGGAGCGGTTATTCGAACCGCTCCGCATGCCGGAGTCCCTATTCCGGCCGCCCGAATCGCTCCGCCCGCGTATCGCCCCAACCGAGTCCGTCCCGAAAGGCGCGCCGCCGCTGCGTGGCATTGTGCACGACCCCACCGCTCGTTATATGGGAGGTGCTGCAGGCCATGCCGGTTTGTTTTCCACCGCCGGCGACCTGGCGCGTTTCGCGTCGATGATGCTGAATAAAGGGGCGCTGGATGGTGTTCGCGTCTTCAGCCCGCTGACGATCGACAAATTCACCGAACCGCAATCGCCGCCCGATCAGTCGATTTTACGCGGCCTAGGCTGGGACATCGACTCACCTTTCTCCAGCAACCGCGGCGAATTGTTCCCCATCGGCTCCTATGGACACACAGGCTTCACTGGCACCTCGATGTGGATCGACCCGTCCACCCGAGCCTTCGTGATTCTGCTCACAAACAGCGTCCACCCGCACCGGCGGCCCGTGATCACGCCGGTACGCGCGCGCGTGGCCACCATCGCGGCGGCGGCACTGGGTGTCGAAGCGCCGCACGTGAGGCTCACCGGCTACAACGAGACTCTGGCCGGCGCGGGAATCCGGCGCGAGGTGGGACGCAATGGCCAGGTGCTTACCGGCCTCGACGTTTTGGTGGAGAACGGCTTCGCGCCGCTGAAAGGCAAGAAAGTCGGCCTGATCACCAATCACACCGGCCTCGATCGGGAAGGCAGGCGCAACGTGGACCTGATGGTCGACGCCGGAATCGACGTGGTGGCGCTTTATTCCCCGGAGCACGGCCTGTTCGGGCAGGACGACAAGGAAACGGTCGGCGACTCGATCTATAAAGCCGGCAAATCCGGCCGCCCGCTCAAGGTATGGAGCCTGTACTCTGGTCCCCGTCGGCGTCCCACAGCGGAAATGCTGCGTGGGGTCACCGCTCTGGTTTTCGATATCCAGGACGTCGGCGCACGTTTCTACACTTACCTGTCAACCATGGGCTACGGAATGGAAGAAGCGGCCCGCGCGGGGCTTCCCTACTTCGTGCTGGATCGCCCGAATCCCATTACCGGCGTCCGCGTGGAAGGCCCTCTACTCGACTCCGATAAAATTACCATTGTCGGGTATTTCCCCATGCCGCTGCGACACGGAATGACAGCGGGCGAACTGGCTCGGATGTTTAACGACGAAAAGAAGACCGGCGCAGACCTGCACGTCGTCGCGATGAAAAATTGGGAACGGGGAGACTGGTTTGATTCCACTGGCCTCGCGTGGATCGATCCGTCGCCGAATATGCGCAGCCTGACCGCCGCGCTTCTCTACCCGGGAATCGGCATGATTGAAAGCTCCAAGAACTATTCCGTTGGCCGGGGCACGGACGTGCCGTTCGAGCTGATCGGCGCTGATTTTGTGCGGGGGCGTCCGCTGGCGGCCTATCTAAACCAGCGTCAGATTCCCGGTATCCGCTTCTATCCGCTCAAGTTCCGTCCAGTTGCGTCGAATTTTTCCGGACAGACCATCGAAGGCATACGCATGGTGGTGACGAACCGGGAGCTGGTCAACAGCGTCCGCATCGGCCTGGAAGTGGCCGCCGCGCTGGAGAAGTTATACCCGGGGAAGATCGACTTCAGCGTGAACAAGCGGCTGATCGGCAACGCCGATACCATCCGCCGGTTGCAGGCCGGAGAAGATCCGCGAGGGATTGAAGAAAGCTATTCGGAGCCGCTCCAGCGCTTCCTCGCGATTCGGGAACGCTACTTACTGTACCGCTAGGAAGCACTGGAGAGCCCGGCAAATCAAAAACAACCGCAAACTCGACGGTTCGCGGTTCGGTTCAAAGGGTTTATTCCGATCCCTCTTTCGGTTTGTTCTTGCTTCCAGGCGGCCGCCCGCGCCGCTTCGGCGTCTCGAGCCACTTGGGCGGCCGGCCCCGCCGACGGCCCCGGCTGCGGGCCAATCGCTCAAGACTGATGATTGCTTCTTCGATTTGTTCGCGCTCAAGTCGCAATTCTGCCAGAATTTTGGTTACATCCATAGCCACTCCCGTGCTTTCAAAACTGGTTGCAGCCTCTGTTCCGGAATCAGAACAACTGCCCCGGAACTCAAGCCGTTCTCTTGTAGTTCTACACTAACGTTGTATCAATAGCAAGCACAACCTGTTCTGAATTCGGAACAAAATGGTACGGAGGGGACTATGCCCTCGGGGAAACAGAGCTTGCAAGCGTCTTCCGTCAGGCATTATTCCTGCTGCGGCGCCAGTGGAAATAGAGCGGTAATCCAAGCAGAATCAACGCCAGCCCCATGAGAGATTCCCTCGGCGACCGGATTAGCGTCGAAATCACCAGTGCCGCCGCGCTAATCACGAACAAGGCCGGAATCACCGGATATCCCAACGTGCGGTAGGGGCGCTGCAAGTCCGGCCGCTTGTAGCGCAGCACGATGACCGCGGCCGTCGTCATGCCGTAAAGAATCCAGCTGGCGAAGATTACGAAACGGAAGAGCTCGTCATAACGGCCCGACAGGACCAGCAAAGCCGACCATCCGCTAAGCGCCAGAATCGAAACCGAGGGAGTCCTGAATTTCGGATGGACCCGGGCCACGGCGGAAAAAAAATAGCGGTCGTGGGCCATTGCGTAGGGTACGCGGGAACCGGTCAGGATGGATCCGTTGAGGGCGGCAAAAATCGAGATCATCGCCGCTATGGAAACGATGTCGGCGCCAGGTTGTCCCATCACCTTCCGCATCATGAAAGCGGCCACCAGCCGGTTCCCGGCGATATCCTCAGATGGCAGAACATAAAAGTAGGCGGCATTGGCCAGTAGGTAGATGACCATCACCGCCGCCGTGCCCCAGATCAAAGACCGCGGCAGATTCATCTGCGGGTTTTTCACCTCCCCCGCCACCATGCTCACATTGTTCCAGCCGTCGTATGCCCACAGTGCCGCCGTAAGCGCGCCGAAGAACGCCAAAAATCCACCGGCCTCGGGGAATTTCGCTGGATCGACGCTCGAGTGATAATTCGACGCGGAACCTACGCCGCCGAACAATCCGAACGCGATCACAAACAAGAACAGTGCCACTTTGGACAGAGTCACGGCGACCTGAACGGCGCTGCCGAACTTCACGCCCAGGATGTTGATTACGGCCAGCCCAAGGATCAGCGCCATGGCCGCGACCTGGCCGGCCGTGATCGGTAGAGGCCCTCCATTCTCGCCCAGCGGCAAGGGCACCGAATAAAGCACGCGGTTCACCTCCGGCTGGAAATTTCCGAAATAGAGGAAGAAAGCAGTAGCCAGCGTGGCCACCGAGCCGCTTTTCGCCACCCACATCTGGGTCCACCCATAGACAAAGCTCCAGAGCGGCCCGTAGGCTTCGCGCAGGTATACATACTCGCCGCCCGCTCCGGGCATGGCGGCCGAGAGTTCGGCATAGCTTAACGCACCTGAAAGGGAAAGCAGTCCGCCGGCGATCCATACGATGAACACCATCTTGGCCGAGCCAACCTGCTTGACCATATCGTGCGACACCAGGAAAATTCCGCTGCCGATTACCGTGCCGACCACGATTGCGGCCGCCGCCCACATCCCAAGCTCGCGTTTCAGCTCGTCCGGCTCAATGCGCATCCGGTTCACCTAGCGAACGATTCCGGAAAATGAGCGAAGCAAGGTATGCCGTGAGGAAGGTGGTGACCGAACCGATCGGCACGTACCAGGTCCAGGCGACGGTGGTCTGAAAGCGCACATAAACGATCACGCAGAGGCCGGCGGCTACGCCGAGCATGGCATGGATCTCGCCGGGACGCCGGGTCAGGACTCCGAGCATGAACACTCCCAGCAGCGCGCCGAACGGAATTGACGCAATAGTGAGGCCCGCTTCCAGCACGGATCCCCACCTGCGGGCCATGATGCCGATGCCTAACAGCACGGCCGCCCAGCCGACGGTGGCGAAGCGGGCCAGCCTCAGGTAATAAGATTCCTCTCGCTCGGTTGCCCCCCGCGCTGCGGCAATGGGCTTGTAAAGATCGATGACCGTCGTCGACGCCAGCGAATTCAAAGCCGCGCTGATGTTCGCCATCGCCGCGGCCAGAATGGCCGCGATCACGATGCCGGCGATCCCCGTGGGCAGGTGCTGCCAGATGAATTGCGGGTAAATCCGGTCGGCCGGATGGGGCGCGGGCAGGTGGGAATCCGTGTAAAAAACGTAGAGCATCACGCCGATGACAAGAAACAGCGTGAACTGGACGAAGATCACCACCCAGCTCGCCATCAACGCGGCTTTACTCTGTCCCTCGGTTTTGGCGCTGAGCAGGCGCTGCACCATCAATTGGTCGGTTCCGTGACTGGCTGTAGTGAGGAAGCACCCGCCGGCCAGGCCGGCCCAGAAGGTATAGGGCGTGGAAAAAAATTGAGGCGTCAGGGAAAACTGAAAATCAAAGACCAGGAATTTGTCGGTGCGGCGGGCGACATCGGCGACGTGGGCCCACCCGCCCGGAATCTTGTCCAGGATGACGAAAAAGCTCAGGGCCGCGCCCAGGACGTAGATGCACATCTGGACCACGTCGGTCCAGATCACGGCCGTCATGCCGCCTTCGAAAGTGTAGACGAGGGTCAACGCTACAATCAGGACGATGGAGGCGACCTCGCCGGTTCCGAGGATGATGGAGATGACAATGGAGATGGCAAAGACGCGTACTCCTTCAGCCAGCGCGCGGGTCACGAGAAAAGTGCAGGCCGTCAGCCGCCGCACCCTTTCCCCGAAGCGTCTCCGCATCAGCTCGTAGGCGGTAAAAAGCTCGCCCCGGAAGTAGTGTGGAAGTAACAAGAGTGAAATTACGATGCGGGCCAGCAGATATCCCAGTACCAGTTGGAGGAACTTGAGGTTACCTCCGAAGGCCAGAGCCGGCGTGCCAATTATGGTGAGGGTGCTGGTTTCAGCCGAGACAATGGAGAGCGCGATGGCCCACCAGGGAGCGTTGCGGCCGCCCAGGAAGTAGTCTTTCAGGGTCTTCTGGCCATGCCGGAAACTCGCGCCAAACACGGTGATTCCGATGAGATAGAACACCAGAATCGCCAGATCGAGTGGGCGCATGGGGAAATGCGGATTCTAGCACAAGGATGCCGCGGAGGGTTCGGTTCCCGGGCCCTGGTACAGCCTGGGAACAATTGCGCCTTCCGGCACGTCCAAAAGGTTGCGGTGACTTTTCGCTTTCGTTATACTGCCGCAGTGACCCCGCCGACGCGGAAGTCGCCTCCGCCAGGAAGCGGTTGCGTTTCGTGCAGGCTCTGGGGTGGGGCACAGGCACATCTTGGCTGGAGTTAGGGGCTACTGGAGGCAGCAACGTGTTTCAGCGATATACAAAGGCTTTGCTGGGCTTGACGGTCGCGATGATCTTGGCGGCGGGCGGCCTTCTCGGTGATGAGAAGAAATGGGTCGACACCGCGGAATACGAGTTGTTCCAGGCGGCCGCCAAGGAACCCGATGCGAACAAGAAGTTGGGACTGCTGAAACAGCATCTGGAGAAGTATCCGCAGACCGCATTCAAAAAAGAAAACCTCATCCTCACCCTCA